>MDSV01115471.1_pt1 | contig 15093 bp, 16 predicted proteins | sample 810851 | NCBI WGS metagenome assembly MDSV01 (sample SAMN05326640, study PRJNA326480) | marine metagenome | isolation source: seawater | place: Atlantic Ocean: North East | collected 2012
ATTGATTAAGTAGGATTTTTATACATATTAAGAAAAAATTAGCAAACTTAAAATTATGTTTAACTCAATTTTTCCAAAAATTCATAAAGAAGGGTATAAATTCTTAGCTATTTCAATAATTTTAACTTTTATAGTTTTACTTTTCTCAAATTTTTTTGGTTTATTTTTAATTATTATATCTATATGGGTTTATTATTTTTTCAGAGATCCAGATAGATTCTCAATCAATAGTAATGATTTTTTAGTTAGTCCAGCAGATGGAATGATAATTGCTATAAATGAACAAAAAGGACCAATAGAACTTCAATTAGAAAATACAACATTTACTAAAGTTAGTATTTTTATGAATGTGTTTAATTGCCATGTAAATAGAACACCTTTATCTGGAAAAGTTGAAGAAATAAATTACAAACCTGGGAAATTTTTAAATGCATCATTAGACAAAGCCAGCGAAGATAATGAAAGAAACTATTACAGAGTTAGATGTAGCGTATCTGGAGAAGAAGTTATTATAGTTCAAATTGCTGGTTTAATTGCAAGAAGAATAGTTTGCGAGGTAGAACAAGGTCAAGAGCTTATTCAGGGAGAAAGAATTGGCATGATACGTTTTGGTAGCCGAGTAGATATTTTTTTTAAAAATAAAAAAATTCTAGCAAAAGTAGGACAGAATGTTACAGCAGGGGAAAGTTTAATAGCTTCTAAGTAAATGGAAGAAAATAAAAAATTCAAAATTGTTTCGTCAAAAAAAACTAGGTATTTATTACCAAATATACTTACATTATGCGGAGTTTGTCTCGGAATAAGTTCAATTAAATTTTCAATAGATAATAACTTTAGTTTAGCGGTAATTTTTATATTACTGGCAGCAATACTAGATGCATTAGATGGAAGAATAGCCCGTTTAATAAAAGGAACATCAGAATTTGGTAAAGAACTTGACTCTCTAACTGATTTTGTAAGTTTCGGTATAGCTCCAGTTATAATACTTTACTTCTGGGAACTTAATAATTATGGAAAAATTGGTTGGGCAATTACACTAATTTACTCAGTTTGTTGTGTTTTAAGACTAGCTAGATTTAATCTGACTAAGATTGAGAAAAATCAATCTTGGAAAATTAATTTTTTTGAAGGCATACCAGCACCTGCAGGAGGCATATTAATCTTAATGCCCTTGATCTTCGAGTTATCAAATTTTAATATAAATTTTAGTTTAAAAAATATAACCCCGTTTTTTACTTTATTAATAGCAATCTTACTTGTGAGCAAAATACCCACTTTATCTCTAAAAAAAATATCTATTTCTCCTAAAACAACAGGCTTTATTTTATTAGGTATAGGAATAATTTTTATTTCATTAATGTTTTTTACTTTTGAAACTCTCCTTGTAATGAGTATAGTGTATCTAATTTCATTACCTTTAAGTTATGTAATGTATAATAATCAAAGTAAAAAAGAAAATCTAGAAGCATCTGAAGATGAGCATGAAGATGTTTTGTAATGAAAAAATCAAAAAAAAGAAAAAAAAGCAACACTTGGAAAATTAAACAACATAGAGATCAATTCTTTAAAAAATCCAAAACACTCGGCTTTAGATCAAGATCTGCATTTAAGTTAATTGAACTTAATAGAAAATTTAATTTTATTAAAAAAAATACCAATTTGTTAGATATAGGGTCTTACCCCGGGGGATGGTCCCAAGTCGCAAAAAAAATAATCTCTTCTGGAAAAATAATGTCTATAGATTTGGAAAAAATGGATGAGATAAAAGAAGTAAGTTTTTTGCAAGTTGATTTTTTAAGCGATAAAGCAAAAAATCAAATTTCAAGGTTTTTTAAGGGAAATTTGGATGTGATACTTTCTGATATGGCAGCTAACACAACTGGAAATAAGTCATTAGATTGTATAAGAACTAACCAACTTTGTTCAGAAGTTATTGAGTTTTCATGTAAAAATTTAAAAAATAGTGGAGTTTTAGTGTCAAAATTATTTATGGGAGAAGATTTTCTGCAAGTAAAAGAGCTAGCAAAATCAAGATTTAAGAAAGTTCAATTTTTTAAACCTAAAGCAAGTAGAAACGAATCAAAAGAAACTTATTTACACTGCGCCATATTAAAGACTTTATAAATATTAAAAATTGTATATAAGTTTATATGGAAGCAATAAAAGAAGCATTAACTTTTGACGATGTATTACTTTTACCAAGATTTTCAAAAGTTCTACCATCGCAAACAGATATTTCATTAAATTTAACGAAAAATATAAAATTAAGAACACCATTTTTATCTTCTGCAATGGATACAGTCACCGAGTCCGCAATGGCTATAGCTATTGCGAAATCCGGTGGAATTGGAGTAATTCACAGAAATTTAGATATTAAGAAACAAAGCAAAGAAGTAGAAAAAGTAAAAAAAAAAAAATTATTAGTAGGATCTGCAATTGGAACATCAACAGAAGATTTAAAAAGAGCCAAATACCTAATAGATAATGGCGTTGATTTAATTGTAATTGATACAGCTCACGGTCATAGTGAAAAAGTTTTAAAGATGCTGTCAAAAGTAAAAAAAATTAATTATAAAATTCCAATTTGCGTAGGCAATATTGCTACAGGAGAGGCAGCAAAAAAATTATATAACTCAGGAGCCGATATCATAAAAGTTGGAATAGGCCCGGGCTCAATATGCATAACTAGAATGATCGCAGGAATTGGTGTCCCCCAAATAACGGCTATAATGGATGTAAAAAATGCATTAAAAGGAAAGAATATAAAAATAATATCTGACGGGGGGATAAAATTTTCTGGTGATTTAGTAAAAGCTGTAGCTGCAGGTGCTGACGCAATAATGATGGGCTCTACATTTGCAGGAAGCGATGAAAGCCCAGGCAAAAAAATTAAAATTAAAGGAAAATTTTATAAAAGATACCGAGGTATGGGCTCAATTGGAGCTATGTCAGAGGGATCTTCAAATAGATATTTTCAAAAGAAACATAAAGATAAATCAAAATTTGTAGCAGAAGGAATTGATGGTCGAGTGGAATATAAGGGCTCTGTATCAAAAATCATATACCAATTACAAGGAGGTTTGAGATCATCAATGGGATACATAGGAGCAAAAAAACTCATAGATATAAAAAAAAATGCAAAATTTATTAAGATAACAAAAGCTGGATTTTACGAAAGCATGGTTCATAGTGTAAAGATGATTGAAAGTACACCAAATTATAAATTATAAAAACTTATGAAAATTTTAAAATATTTATTTTTAATATTAATTTTAAACAGTAATTTATCGGCAAATAATAATTATTTTAGTGAGGGACTTACCTTATTTGAAAAACAAGAATTCGAAAAAGCAAAATTTAAATTCGAACAAGATATTGTATATAATCCTAAAAGTGAAAAATCCTACTTATATTTATCTAAAATTTTTAATATAAAAAAAGAAAAAGAGCTAGAAGAACTAAATTTGAATACAGTTATATTATTAAATCCAAATAACGAAGAAGCTATTTTTAGTCTTGCAGAACTAAAGCTAGAAGAATCTAATTATACAGAAAGCAAAAATTTAATTGATAAACTACTTTTAGTTTGTAAAAATTATTGTCAAAAAAGCAAAGTCCTTAAAACTGAAATTGAAAAATCATTAAAAAAATAGATGTTAATCCAAAATCGTAAGGAAAAAATTATTATAATAGATTTTGGTTCTCAGGTTACAAAACTAATTGCAAGAAGAGTAAGAGATCTGGGAGTTTTTTCTGAGGTAATTACTATTAAAGATCTTAGTAAGATAAAAAAATTTGACGAAGTAAAAGGGATTATTTTATCAGGAGGTCCGTCTACTGTTACCAAAAGTAATTTTTTAAGAATTCCAAAAAAGATTCTTTTAAAAAAGATCCCAATTTTAGGTATTTGTTATGGACTACAATTAATAGTGAAGTTGTTTGGAGGATCTATTAAATCATCAAAAAAACAAAGGGAATTTGGAAGAGCCATTTTATTCAAAAAAAAGAATTCGATACTCATAAAAAATTTTTTTAATAAAAAAAATAAATCTGTTTGGATGAGTCATCAAGATGCTGTAACAAAATTACCAAAAAATTTTATAACTGTAGCTTCTACTAAAGAGTCCAAATTAACTATAATAGAAAACACCAAAAAAAAAATATACGGTATTCAGTTTCACCCGGAAGTAACACATACAGAAAATGGAAAGATCATATTTAAAAATTTTTTATTTTTAATTTGTAAAGTTAAAAAAACTTGGCACGTCAATTCTGAAAAAAAGAGATTAATTAATGAGATTAGAAATACCGTAAAAAAAGATAAAGTTATCTGTGCACTTTCTGGTGGTGTAGATAGTAGCGTAGTAGCCCTACTTATAAACAGAGCTATTAAAAAAAACTTAATTTGTGTCATGGTAGATACAGGCTTGATGAGAAAAGATGAGTTTAAGCACTCATATAATTTGTTTAAAAAAAAATATAAATTGAATGTAAAATTGATTAATGCATCACAACTTTATTTTAAAAATTTAAAAAATATAACTAATCCAGAAAAAAAGAGAAAAATTATCGGAAAATTATTTATTAAGATATTCGAAAAAGAGTCTAAAAAATATAAAAAATTGAAATATCTAGCACAAGGAACTCTATATCCAGATATTATAGAAAGTAGGTCATCTACCGGAAGCCAATCATCAAAAATTAAATCACATCATAACGTAGGCGGTTTACCAAAAAAAATGAATTTAAAACTTTTAGAACCACTTAAAGAATTTTTTAAAGATGAAGTGAGAGTTTTAGGAAAGTCTTTAGGACTAAGAAATAGTATTAAAAATAAACATCCTTTTCCAGGTCCAGGTCTCGCTATTAGAATTGTGGGAAAAATTACGCCACAAAAAGTTAAAATACTGCAAGAAGCTGATCATATTTTTATTAATGAGCTCGTTCAAAACAATCTTTATGATAAGATATGGCAAGCTTACGTGGGTTTATTACCAATGAAAACTGTCGGTGTTATGGGAGATACAAGAACATATGAGTATACCTGTTTGTTGAGAGCTGTTACATCTGAAGATGGGATGACAGCTGATTATTTTAATTTTCCAAAGGATTTTTTAGATAAAATTTCTAATAAAATCGTAAATGGAGTACCTGGCATCAATAGAGTAGTGTATGATATTACCTCAAAACCACCTAGCACTATAGAACTGGAATAATGTTACTTAAAATTAAAAATATTATAAAGAAAAAAAATAAAATTAAAATAGTAAGCTTAACAGCTTATTCTAAAAATATTGCAAAAATTTTGGATAAATATTGTGATATTACTTTAGTGGGAGATTCCCTTGCAAATGTTTTGTATGGTATGAAGAATACACACAAACTTTCGTTAAACACAATGTTACAACACAGTATAAGTGTAAGAAAAGCTGTAAAAAAATCGTTAATGGTTGTTGATATGCCGAAAGGTACTTACAGTAATCCAAATCAAGCAAAAAAAAATGCAAAATTAATTTTTAAAAATACAAAATGTGATGCAGTAAAAATAGAGAGCAATTATAAAAATTTTAAGATTATACGAGAAATAACAAAAGCAAAAATTCCTGTAATGGGACACATAGGTTTTACTCCTCAATTTAAAAAAAAATTTAAAGTAGAAGGTAAAAACAATAAAGAAACTAAAAAATTATTAAAAGAAGCCATTTTAATTGAAAAGGCTGGCGCTTTTTCAATTGTTCTAGAATGTTTAACTCCTGACGCAGCCAAATTAATCACAAAAAATCTTAAAATACCAACAATAGGAATAGGTTCCTCATCCCATTGTGATGGTCAAATTTTGGTGACTGATGACATTTTAGGTATGAGTGGATTTTACCCTAGATTTGTAAAAAAATTTGCTGATCTTAATTCAATAATTGAAAAAGCTGTAAAAAAATATAGTAAAGACGTTAAAAATAGAAAGTTCCCTGAAAATAAAAATTTTTTATATGGAAAATGAATTTGAAAATAAAGAAATTGATAAATTTAATAAATTAAAAGATATTTTAAAGAACAATACTAAAGTAATTATATCAATAATCTGCGCATTGATAATTGTTGTTTTAAGTTTTTTTATTTTTGATTACAATCAACAAAAAAAAAATGAGATAATTTCTGAAAAATTTATTAAAGCAGGTATAGCTCTTTCATCAAAAGACAATAAAAAATCGAAAAAACTTTACGAAGAAATAGTATTTTCTAAAAACAAGTTTTACTCTCCTCTGGCATTAAACAACATTATAGAAAATAATCTTGAGAAAGAAAATGAAAAAGTTTTAGATTTTTTTAAAATTATAGAAAATATTAAGATGGATAAAGATGAGTTAGATTTGATAAAACTTAAAAAGGCTTTATATCTGAAAAAACATTTTCAAGTTGCAGATGGAAACAAGCTACTTAAAGAAATTATTTCTGAAAATTCTATATGGAAAGATGCTGCTGTAAAATTACTAGATTAGATTTGGATATTTTAAAATAAAGATAATGAGAAAATTATTTGTATTTATTTGTATATTACTTGTTAATTGTTCTTTTGATAACAAAACAGGAATTTGGCAAAACAGCAATACAACTATCTCAAAAGAAAAAAACAAGTTTAAAGATTTTAAAACACTTTACACAAAACAAAAATCATTTGACACTATAATAGATCCTCCATCAAATTTAAATATTAAATTAGATAAAAAAATAATTAATCAAAAATGGACAGATGAGTTTTATAAAGAAAATAATAATTTAGATAATTTTAGTTACAAAAATAAAAATGAATTAGTATTTAAAAGTAAAAAACTTTCTAAATATAATCTTAATGAAAAAATATTATTTGATGAAGAAAATTTGATTTTAAATGATGATAAAGGTAATATTATTATTTATTCAGTTGATCGACTTGAAAATATTTTTAAATATAATTTTTATAAAAATAATTATAAAAAGATAAAAAAAAAATTAAACACTATTATAGAAAATAATATTATCTATGTAGCTGATGATATTGGATATCTTTATGCTTTAGATTATAAAAATAAGAAATTAATATGGGCAAAAAATTATAAAATTCCATTTAGATCAAATATTAAGATTTTAAATAATAAAATTATTTTATCTGATCAAGATAATACTTTATTAGTTATCGACAAAAGAAGTGGAGAAAAACTAAAAGTTATACCCACTGAAGAGATGACTTTAAAAAATAAGTTTGTAAATTCTATAGCTTTAATTGATAAAAAAATATTTTATTTAAATACATTTGGAACAATCTATTCTTTAGATAATGAAGACTTAAGAATAAATTGGTTTTTTAACGTGAATCAGTCAATAGATATTAATTTAAGTAATTTATTTTATTCAAACTCTATTGTTGCTTATGATGATAAAGTTATAATTTCTTCAATTCCATTTTTATATATATTAGATGCAAATTCTGGTTCTACAATCTTTAAAGAATCTATATCCTCTATCATAAAACCAATAATTACTAAAAATGGTCTTTTTTTAATTACGAAAGATAATTTGTTAGTTTACAAAGATTTAAAAAAACAAAAATTAGTTTATTCGGTAAGTGTAGCCACTGAAATTGCAAAATTTTTAAATACAAAAAAAAAATCTATTGTCATCAAGTCTTTTTTCATAGTTAACAATGAGCTGTTTATTTTTTTAGAAAATTCTTACTTGGTTAAATTTAGTATCAATGGAAAAGTAAAAGGGATTAACAAGCTTCCAGTTAAACTTGGAACATCACCAATATTTATAAACAATTCTATTTTATACTTAAGTAAAAAAAATAGATTAATTATTTTAAACTAATTATTTGACCTACTACTCAAAAGTGATAACTGAGTAATTTTAGACTCTCCAAGTTTATCCATTGGCTTGATTGGATATTCGCCTGTAAAATAATGGTCGCTAAATTGAGGGTATAATTTATTTCGTTCTCCTTTTCCCAATGCTTCATATAAACCTTTTAAACTTAAAAATCTTAGAGATTTTGCGTTAATATAGTTACACATTTCTTCAATACTTTTGTTGTGAGCTAGTAGTTCATTTTTTGTGGGCATATCAACTCCATAGTAATCTGGAAATTTTATTTCAGGGCAAGCTATCCTAACGTGCACTTCTTTAGCACCAGCTTCATAAAGCATTTTAACAATTTTGTGACAAGTAGTACCTCTTACTAAAGAGTCATCTATCAATATTAATGATTTATTTTTTACTATACTTTTAGTGGAACTTAACTTTAGTTTTACGCCTAAGCTTCTAATACTTTGAGTGGGTTCAATAAAAGTTCTACCAACATAATGATTTCTAATTAAACCTAATTCAAACTGTTTTTTTGAAAATTCCGCATACCCAAGAGCAGCAGGTACACCGGAATCGGGTACTGGAATCACAACATCCGCTTTAACATCGGTTTCTTTAGCAAGTTCCTTACCTAAGTTTTTACGGTATTCGTAAGCACATTTACCATCAATAATACTATCTGGTCTTGCAAAATATATATATTCAAATACGCAAGGCCTTACTTTTTGTTTAGGAAAGGGTTTAATACTTTTCAATTCTTTTTTTTCAATAATGACTATCTCTCCATTCTCTACCTCTCTGATAAATGAAGCTCCTACTATATCTAAGGCGCAAGTTTCTGAAGCCAGTATAAAAGAGTCTTTTAACTTACCTATTACTAAAGGCCGTATTCCAAACGGATCTCTGACTCCTATAAGTTTTTTATTTGTCATGATGACTAAAGAATAACCTCCTTGAATTTGGAATAGGGTATCGATTAGTTTATCGATTATTTTCTCTCTCTTTGATTTAGCAAGTAATTGGACGATTGTTTCTGTGTCGCTAGTAGTTCTAAAAATTGCTCCGTCTTTGACTAAAGACTCTCTTAAAACTAAAGCATTAGTCAAATTACCATTATGAGCTATACTTAAACCTCCCATATGAAGGTCAGCAAAAAATGGTTGTATATTCCTAAGCGATGTTTCTCCAGTCGTAGAATAACGATTATGACCAATTGCAGAGTTACCTGGAAGTTTTTTTATTACATCTGGTTTGGTAAAGTGATCTCCAACTAGTCCTTGTCTTTTTTCAGAATGGAAATTTTTTCCATCAAATGAAACTATACCGCAACCCTCCTGTCCTCTATGTTGTAAGGCATGTAGACCAAGCGCTGTTAAAGCTGAGGAGTCTTCATGGTTTGAAATACCAAAAACTCCACACTCTTCTCTCAACTTATCAAATCTAAATTTTTTCAATTTTTTCTTTAGTGTCTATAAAATCTTCGCTAGAGGGAAATTCCTCTATTAAAATTTCACTACCTTTATTAATTAAATTAAATGAGATTGCATTATTTGTTGATATACCCCAATTTTTATAAGGATAAAACCAATTTAATATTGAAAATATACACACTGATACAACGTAACCCTTAAAAATACCAAATAATATACCGAAAGCTTTATCAATTGATCCAACACCAGTCCATGTAACAGCTTTACTTAAAGTTTTGCCAATTACTATGGTAAAAAATAGAGTAAAAATAAAAATAGCAATTCCAAGACCAATATTATTTATAAATTCAGATTCAATATATTCAGATACTATTGGTTGAAATTTTGGAACAAGAATAATAGTTACAACAAGGGAAAGTATCCATTTCATAAAAGAAATTAAACTTAAAGAAAATCCCTTTAAAAAACACTGAATGATGCAATATATAAAAATAATAGCAACCAATGCATCAAACAAGTTAATACTACTTGTGAGATATTCAAATAGGTCACTTATCATATAAATTTTCTAAATCTCTTTTCCAAAAGGTTTATAGATTAATAATAATTTAGGAAGTAAAGTTAATACAGAAATCATTGCTAGTAACATTGCTATTCCAGTAAAAACACCAAAATATATTGTAGGAATAAAATTTGATAATACCAAAATAGAAAAACCAAAAACTATTGTTATAGATGTATTTAAAATAGCAATCCCTACAGTGCTATGACATCTATCTAAAGTTTTATTATAATTATTTATTTTTTTAAACTCTTCTTTAAATCTGTAGATATAATGTATACTATTATCAACGGCTATACCGATAGTTATTGCAGCAATAGTTATTGTCATCATATCTAATGGAATGCCCATTAAACCAATTATTCCTAAAATAAAAAAAGCAGCTATAAAATTTGGCACTACACCAATAATCGATAAAGTAATATTTCTAAATAATATAAAAAACATAACAAAAATTCCTAAAATAACTATTCCTAAAGTAAGAATTTGAGATTTAAATAAACTTTGTAGCAAATTATTAAATAAAATTAATACTCCAGCAAGTTTATATTCATTTTTTTCTAAACCTAATTTTGTATTAAGCTCAGCATTAATTTTATTTATTAAATCATTTCTTCTTAAATCTTTTAAAGAATCTTTTATTCTTACTGTTATTCTAGCCTCATCTTCATCTACAGAAATATAAGGAGACACAATTTCTTTTTTTATTTCTTTAGGGATTTTGCTATATAGAACTGCTATTTCTAAACTTTGTAATTGTTTATTATTTAAATCTTCTGCAACCCTTAAAATTGAACCAAAAGATAGTACTTTTCCTATTTCTGGCAATGAGTCTAAATAATCATGAACTTTTAATATTTTGTCCATTTTATCTCTGGTAAACCAATATTTAGATTTATCATCATTTGTTTTTTCATCTTCATCCCATTCTGAAAATTCATCATCTTCTGACACATACTTTTCTTTTGTTGGAAATTTAATGATAACATTTAAAGGTGTGGTGCCTCCAAGATCATCATCTATTTTTTTCATTCCTTTATAAATTTCAGTTTCTTTATCAAAATAATTTATAAAGCTATTTTCAACTTCCAATTTTGAAATACCGACAACACTTGCAACTATAATTAAAAATGTAAAACTAAAAATTAAAATTTGACTCTTTTTAGCTATTGATCCGAGCATCGAAGTAATTAAAGATTTTTCAGTGTCTTTAATATTAATTTCATTTTCTGAAGAAAATATATTTAGTAAAGAGGGTAAAAGAAGAAATGTTACTGACAAAGAAACTAATAAACCCAAGGTCATCATCCATCCAAAATCAATAATCGGTTTAATTCCACTAAAAATTAAAGACATAAAAGCACAAATTGTTGTCAAGACCGTATAAAGAATTGGAAGCATCATTTTTTTACTAGCTTCTAGAACTGCTTCTTTTTTATTTAGAGAAGGATATTCCTTTTTTAGTTGAAGAAATCTCACTGTAACATGAATATTCATTGCCATGTTTAGAATAAGCATTAAAGCTATAAAATTTGAAGAGATCACAGTAACTTTCCATCCGATTAATCCCAACAATCCAATCATTATTATTACTGACGTTGCACAACCTAAGAGTGGAAGTACTACCCATTTAATGTTTCTAAATATAAACCAAAGAGTTAACACAATAAAAATAAAAACACCGATTCCAAAAACCACTATGTCACTTTTAATAAAGCTCATCATATCATCTGCAATCATAGGTATGCCACCCAAGTGAATTTTTGCATTTTCTCCGTACTTACTAATTACATCTCTCATTTCTGTAATATTTTGGTGGTTCCTTTTATTGTAAAGATTTTTGTATTCTTCATATTCTGTAAGAAAATTTTTATAATTTACTTTTTCGTCTTTTGTTAAACCCTGATCTATTAATTGATTGTAATATTTATCCTTTATTTCAATAAATTCAGATAATCTTTTGTCTTTTTTTAGATAAACAACTATTCCAGAAGTTTTACCATCTTCACTAATCACATAATTTTTATAAATTGGACTATTTATTATTTCTTCAAATCCTCTTTTTCTATCAATTTCAGGATAAGCTAAAGTCTTATAATTCTTTAATCTCTCCATTAAACCTTCATCGGTACTTTTTAATAAAGGAACATCAATAATAGTAATGACATTGTCAACCCATGTTAATTTTTCAATTTTTGATTTTAAAAGTTGTAAATTAAGAATTGTTTCTTTTTCAGTAAAATTTGAAACTGGAGTATATGTAAGTACTAAAAAATCTTTTGATCCGTATCTTTTATTTATTTCTCTTAAATATTTTAAGTCTTTGTCGCCTTCTAAAAGAAGCGCATCGGATGAAGCATCTAAATTGAAGTTTTTTGCGTTATATAATGAAAAAATTATTACGAAGGACAATAACAGAAGAGTTATTTTTGAAAAATCAATAACTATTTTTTTATAAATATCAGACCACATTGAGATATTTCAGATATATCTTAAATTTTCTATAACTAAAGAAAAAATTAAGTCTAATTTTGTCTTAAATCTTTGAATTTCGTATAAATTCCCTCAAATTCAACTTTTACTGTCCCAGTTGGCCCATGTCTCTGTTTGCCTAAAATGATATCTGCGAGTCCGTTAACATCATTCATCTTAGATTGCCACTCTGCATGTTCTATTGAACCTAATTTAGGTTGTTTTCTCTCTAAATAATAAGCCTCTCTATAAACAAACATTACTACATCAGCATCTTGTTCAATGGATCCAGACTCTCTTAAATCAGCTAGCTGAGGTTGTTTATCGTCTCTTTGCTCCACAGCTCTTGATAATTGAGATAGTGCAAGAACTGGCACTCCTAATTCCTTGGCTAATGCTTTTAAACCTTGAGTAATTTCAGAAATTTCTTGAACTCTTCCTTCATTTTTCATTGTATTTGCTCTCATCAATTGTATGTAGTCTACAACTATTAAACTTACTCCAAAAAGCCTTTTTATTCTCCTGGCCCTATTACTTAAAGTTGCAATAGTAATTGCTGGAGTTTCATCTATGAAGAGGGGAAGGTTGTAAATGTTTCTTGAAGTTTCAATATATCTGTTAATTTCTTCCTCGGTAACTTTCCCTCTTCTTATATCATCAGATCTAATTCTAGACTGTTCTGACAAAATTCTGGTAGATAATTGTTCTGAGGACATTTCAAGAGAAAAAAAAGCAACCGATGATTTTTCTTGTGTACTTAATATGCTCTGCGCAGCATGATATGCAATATTAGTTGCCAGTGCGGTTTTTCCCATAGACGGTCTTCCAGCTAATATAACTAAATCAGATTTATGTAACCCACCAAGTTTTTCATCTAAATCTGTTAAACCAGTTGGCACTCCAACTATACCTCTATCGTTTTTCATCGCTAAAGTAGCCATCTCTATAGTTTGGTCTAACGCTTGATTAAATTTTAAAAATGATTGAGAAAAACTTCCTCTTTCTGCTAAGTCGAATAAAGACTTCTCAGTACTTTCGATAATTTTTTCTGCACTTTGATCTTTAGAATTCAATGTTTCTGAAGATAAATTATCTGAAATCATTACCAACTCTCTTCTTAAATACATTTCGTGAATTACTTTTGCGTAATCTATTGCTTGTTTAGTAGAACCAGAAAATCTTGTTAATTTCACTAAATATTCTGTTCCTCCTACTTCACTCAACATATTATCTTTTTCAAAATAATTTTTTAATGTGATTGGATTAGCTATCATACCTTTATTGTTTAAGGTCTCGATAACCTCATAAATCTTTGTGTGGGCAGGGTCGTAAAAACTAGTGTGGTTTATTATCGTAGAAACCTCGTCAATAATATCGTTGTTAACTAAAATTGAACCTATTAAAGCTTGTTCTGCCTCAAGGTTAGAAGGTTGCTTTTTATTTAATTCATTATTAGAGGGTTTAACTTTTTCCATCACTGGATACTAGATTGTGTGTAAAACAATTAAAGGCAAAAGTTACACACTTTTTTTATGCATCTGTGGAAAAGTTATGCTGATTGAATTTTATCTATTTTAATAGATATTTTTGCAGAAACTTCAGCATGAAACATTAAGTCTACTTGGTACTGACCAATCTTATTTAATTCATTTTTTAAAACTATTTGAGAGGGTTTAATCTCAATTTTCATTTTATCGAAAATTGCAGTTGAAATTTCTCTTGGTTTAATTGATCCGTACAATTCTCCATTTTCCTTACTCTCTTTATTAAATACAAATGATTTATTATTAATTAATTTTGCGGTTTGCTTTAATTTATTTTTAAGTTCAATATTCTTTTTGTTCAATTCATCTTTTTTTCTAGATACAAATTGAAGATTTTCCTCACTAAACCTCAATGCCTTACCTTTTTTTAAAAGAAAGTTTCTTCCATAACCTGGTTTTACTCTAACTTTGTCTCCAATATTTCCAAGATTAATTACATTTTCTAAAAGAATAAGTTCCATAATTACAATAATCCTAAAATTTTTGCTTTTTTAATTTCTTTAGTCAACTTTTTTTGTTTACCACTTGAAACAGATGTAATTTTTGATGAAAGAATTTTATCATTTTCTGTAACATATTTTTTTAATAAACTAATATTTTTATAATCTATTAATGGAGCATTTTTTACAGACAAAGGACATTTTTTATTAAATCTGCCTTCAGATTTTTGAAACAGACTAAGTTTATTTAGTGAATTTCCACCTCTATTCTGAAATTTTTTACCTTTTCTTTTCATTTAGTATCTTTTTTAAAATATTCATTTTTTGTGTCTAAACTTTTATATTTTACTGTTAAATGTCTTATCACTGAATTATCAATCTTTAACTTTTTGTTAATTTCTTTGAGAGTTTCTTCATTTCCTTGAAACTTAAAATGAATATAAAAAGCTTTATTATATTTTTTTATTTTTCTAGCAAGATTCATCAATCCCCATTCTTCAATTTTTAATACTTTGCCAGAATTATTATTTATAAGATCATTATATTTAACTTTCAACTTTTCTAGTTCAGTTTTAGGTAAATCCTGTTTAGCAACTAAAGTATTTTCGTAAAATGACATATATTAAATAATTGTTTATTAATTTGCTTTAAAGTACATAATTGTAAAAAAAGCTTTATACTATAATAGCTATTTATATCAATACTAATTATTGGTAATTAAATGCTTAAAATATGAAAGCTATACTATTTCCAGGTCAGGGTTCTCAAATTGTAGGCATGGGATCAGAGTTTTACAATAACTATGA
>MDSV01144684.1_pt1 | contig 15093 bp, 22 predicted proteins | sample 810851 | NCBI WGS metagenome assembly MDSV01 (sample SAMN05326640, study PRJNA326480) | marine metagenome | isolation source: seawater | place: Atlantic Ocean: North East | collected 2012
TATTTAGTTATATATTTTATAAAACACCACCGAAAGAGATATACGATGATTTAATAAAGTTAACACCCCAAAAGTATTTCTTTTTATTTTTAATTGCCTTATGTGTGGTGGGGGCGATTGTTTTAATTTTTGATTTAATACCTAAAGTAGAAATATCAAAGTTAGGACCAAGTGTATCAATTGTTAGAATAATAATGTTAACAATATTAGGATTTTTAGTGTTTGGGGAAAAGATCACAATAAAAAAAATAGCATCATTAATATTAATGGTAATTGGTGTATCACTTTTAATAAATGAATAAAATTGATTTAAATTATATGTATTATGAAAATATACATATAATCAAATGAGTATAAGTCTACGATTAGTAGATTTTAATATAAAGAATGATAAAGAAGATGAGTTTAAAATTCAAATGTTTGGGTTAAATGAGGGTGGTGAAACATATAGTATTATAGTAAAGGATTTTACTCCGTTCTTTTATGTAAAAGTAGGAAAAAACTGGAATAAATCACAAATGCGTAGATTTATAAATTTTATAGAAAGGGAATTAAGGGTGAAAGAGTTGAAACGTTTATATAAGTTAAATGATTATGAAGATTCTTTGGAAGAATATATAGAAAATAAGTTGGATAGTGGTTATGAAGCAAAGAGTGAAAATTATTTTATTACAAACAAGTGTAAAATTATAGAAAGTAAAAAGCTATATGGGTTTGATTGTGGAAAGAAGTATAAGTTTATAAAGCTAGTATTTGGAAATATGAGTGTATTTAATATTGTAAAAAACATGTGGTATAATAATCCGGATAGTTGGAAGAAGAGGAAGTTAAAACCCGAAGGGTTAGTATATAAAGATGCAGGGAGTAAAGAGAGACATATTGAGTTATATGAAGCAAAACTACCGGCATTGTTAAGATTTTTCCATATACAGGATATTAGTCCATCTGGGTGGGTTGAAATAAAAAAGAAGAAAACGATAAAGAGAAAACAAACATTGTGTAAGTATGAATATGAAACAAGTTATAAGAACGTAGTTCCAATGAGAGAAAAGGAGACACCAGTGCCTTATAAAATATGTAGTTTTGATATTGAGGCTAGTTCAAGTCATGGTGATTTTCCAGTGGCAAAGAAGAGTTATAGAAAGATGTTGGGTGAAATAATTACATATTGGAATAAGAATAAGTCTAGTATAACAAAAATGCAACATTATGGAAAAAAGCAATTATTTAAGAAATTAGTAAATGCGGCATTTGAATTTGAGACGGTGGAAGGAATTAGTAAAGTATATACAAAACGTGCAACAAACAAAGTAAAACTAAATCATTTACTGGATAATTTGTTATCTACAAATGAGAAGGGTGAACCGAGGTATCCATTAGGATTGTTATTAAAAAAGAATGGAAAGGCAGTGCAAAAGGAAAAGCGTATGGATGATGAAGATGAGGAGGAGGAGATAATTGCACGAAAGAAGAAATGGCATCCAGTTCCAATAGGGTCGCAAATTATATTTAAAAAAGATATATTATTTTGTTTAAATCACAAGTTTGATGTAGGAGATAAATTGGCAATATTAGACAGAGCGTTTGATCATCATCCAGACAAACTAATACCAGGTATGTTACCAGAATTAGAAGGAGACAAGTGCACATTTATAGGTTCAACATTTTTCAAGTCTGGTGAAAACACACCTTATTTCAATCATTGTGTAGTATTAAATAGTTGTGATGATACAACTGATGTTCCAGATAGTGTAATTGAATCTTATGATACGGAAAAGGAAATGTTGTTAGGATGGAGAAATATAATTCAAAAAGAAGATCCAGATGTAATTATAGGATATAATATATTTGGTTTTGATTATCCATTTTTGTATACAAGAGCGGGAGAAAATCACTGTTTGGATGAATTTCTTAAGATCAATAGAAATAAGAATGTAAAGTCAAGATTGGTGGAAAAGCAAATACGTATTGCTAGTGGAACACATCAATTGAAATATATTAATATGGAAGGTCGGATTCAGGTAGATTTATACAATCATTTTAGAAGAGAAGTAAATTTACCATCATATAAATTAGACTATGTTGCAAGTCATTTTATTGGAGATTATGTTAAAGATGTAAATCAGGATAGTAGTGGAACAAAATTAAAGAGTTATAATTTGACAGGTTTGCAAAGATATAATTATGTAAGGTTTGAATTAATTGGCCATTCATCGGATAATTATAAGTTTAAAGGAAAGAAGAAATTTAAGGTAATAGAAATGAATGAAGATGAGGGTTGGTTTAAGGTCGAAGAAAAACTAGTATTTGAAGAAGGAAAAAAAATTAGGTGGGGATTGGCGAAGGATGATGTAACGCCACAGGATATTTTTAGATTAACAAATGGAACATCCAAAGACAGAGCAATTATTGCGAAATATTGTTTTCAGGATTGTAACTTAGTCCAACATATTTTTAGAAAAAATGATATATGGACAGGATTTATTGAAATAGCAAATGTATGTAGTGTTCCTATAGATTATATTGTAATGAGGGGTCAGGGTATTAAACTATTGAGTTTCTTAGGGAAGGAATGTAGAAAAAAAAACACACTTATGCCGGTATTAGAAAAGGCAGTAAATGATGGATCATATGAGGGTGCTATTGTATTTCCACCCAAATGCGGATTATATTTAGATAATCCGGTAGCAGTAGTGGATTATTCATCACTGTATCCAAGTTCAATGATTAGTGAAAATATTTCGCATGATAGTAAGGTATGGACAAAGGAGTATGATTTACAGGGTCGTTTAATAAAGGAAACAGGTAGTGATGAGTATGATAATTTACCGGATTATAAATATGTAGATATTACGTATGATACATATGAATGGAAGCGTGAGAGTGAAAAGAAGAAGGAGGTAAAAATGAAGGTTGGATATAAGATATGTAGATTTGCACAATTTCAGGAAGGAAGGAAGGCAATTTTACCGGAAATATTGACAGATTTATTGGCGGCACGAAAAGCGACAAGGAAGAAGGCAAAATACAAAACAGTAAAAACCATAAACTCCCATAATGATCATTATACAACGTATATTGGATTATTAAAAAAGACAGATACACATCATATTATAACAACAGAAAAGCATGGAGATATAGAAGTGGAAAATGATGATGTGTTGAGTGTGGAAGATACATATGATGATTATATGAAAAATGTATTTAATCAGAGACAATTGGGAATCAAGGTAACTGCGAATTCAATGTATGGACAAACGGGTGCGCGAACGAGTGCATTTTATGAGAAAGATATTGCAGCATCGACAACAGCAACGGGTAGGAAGTTATTAATTTATGGAAAAAAAATTATTATGGGGGTTTATGGTAATAGAATATGTGAAACAAAACATGGTAAAGTAAGAACAAAAGCTGATGTGGTATATGGAGATACGGATTCTTGTTTTATGAGTTTTAATTTGGAAGAATTGGACGGAAACAAAATCAAGGGGCAAAGGGCATTGGAAATGACAATAGAATTAGCAATAGAGGCAGGTGAGTTGGCAACAAAATTTTTAAAGTCACCACATGATTTGGAATATGAGAAAACATTTATGCCATTTTGTTTATTATCGAAGAAACGTTATGTGGGAATGTTGTATGAAATAGATCCCCATAAGTGTAAGAGAAAATCAATGGGAATTGTATTGAAGCGTAGGGATAATGCACCATTGGTGAAAGATGTATATGGTGGTATTATTGATATATTAATGAATGAGAAAAGTATAGAAAAGGCGGTTTATTTTACGAAAACATTTTTGGAAAATATTGTAAATGAGAAGTTTCCATTGGAGAAGTTAATTATTAGTAAATCATTGCGTGAATTTTATAAAAATCCAGATAGTATAGCACATAAGGTATTGGCAGATAGAATAGGAAAGCGTGATCCTGGTAACAAACCATCAGTTGGATCAAGAGTTCCATATGTATATATTCAAACAAAGGGTAAAGTAAAGTTACAAGGAGATAAAATAGAGAGTCCGGAATATATAAAAAAACATAAATTAAAGCCTGATTATACATTTTATATAACGAATCAAATAATGAAACCAGTGCAACAAGTATTTGGTTTAGTGTTAAAACATATACATGGTTTTGGTAATTTAGAAAGTAAGTATAATAGAGAGATAAGAATAGTGAATCAAAAACATAGAAATGACGAAAAAAAATTACATAATAAAACACAACAAACAATTAATAAATATGTAAAGCAATTAATATTTGATAGTTCGTTAAGAAAAGCAGAAAATATGAAAAACAACCAAAAGTCTATAAAGAGTTTTTTTGGGAAATAAAATATAATTATTATGTAAATGATAAGTGGATTATTTGAACCTTTAGAAGTTAATTACTGTAATTATTTTTATTTTTCTTCTGTATTTGGATTTGTATTAATGTGTATTATGGGATTAGGACTGTTATCAACATTTTTCAGTAAAAAAACAAAAGGCAATGGATCTGCGTTTGTATCATTAATAGTCCAAGGTTTTTTCATTTATTTTATAAATAGATTGATGTATTCAATGTGTATAAAAAGTTTAATGTAAATAAATATTAAATAAATCTAATTAATATTTATAATGGAAGCATTTGTAAAATGGTTAGAAAAGCATAATATAAATATGAAAAATATAAATATCGAAATGAGTGAACATGACGAGAGGAAGGTTGTATCGATACAACCAATAAAAACGGGAGAAAACGTTATGTTAATACCTAAGAAACTATTAATTAGTAGTTCAAAAATAGAAAAAATGACAATAGGTAGACAAATATTAAAATTATTTCAAAGGGAGTCTGAGTTAACGAAAGCAATAATAAACATAACAGTTTATATATTATTTTGTAGTGTAGATTATACAGGGTATACAAAATTTTGGGATCCATATTTTGAAATATTTCCCAAAAACTTAGGTCATATACCTTTATTTTGGAGTAAGGCACACTTAAAATATTTAAAAGGTAGTCATATTTTGGTGAATATACGTGATAGATTAAAAAAAATAAGAAATGAGTATAATATATTAAAAAAAAACATAAAGGATTTTAAGTTATTTACATTTGAAATGTATAAACATGTAAGATGTTTGGTATCATCAAGAAATTTTAGATTAAATATAGATGGTGTAAATGGTTCAACAATGGTTCCCTTGGCAGATATGTTAAATCATAGTAGTAATGCATTAACGCGATGGTTTTATAATAATTCTTTAAATAGTTATCAAATGGTATCAAAGGGTAATATAGCTAGGGGTGTAGAAATAACAGATAGTTATGGTAGGAAGGAGAATCACAAATATTTTTTATATTATGGTTTTTTATTACCGGATGCGGAGACAACATTATTTTTAAAGACGCGTAAATTAAGTGTAGAAGTTATAAATGATTTTAATGGTGAAAGTATGAAAACACTATTAAATTATTTGCGTCGTTTATTTTTAGAAAAAGAAGAAAAATTTAGATATGGTTTTTTGAGTGTATATAATGAAAAAAGAGTTATGCAAGAATTAATAAAAATATTAAGGAGAAAAAAAAGAGGCTATAATCATAGTGTTACATTTTATAAAAAAAATAAGAATTCTGGTTCTTTGAATAAAAAAAATGCATATTCTTTATTAGAAGATGAACTAAAAATAGTAGAAGGTTTAATTAATAAATCAAAAAAGGCATTAGCATTTTTAAGAGGAGAAAAAATAAATATTATAAATGACGATCTAAAGAAGTATATTTCTACTGTTCATTAGTGTTTGTAGAGTTACTCGGAAATTGTATACTATATTCAAATCCTGTTTGTATTTGATTATTAGATAAATCTGTAACACCACTCAATGCTTGACCTAAAACACCTTCTAAGTTATCTAATACAGCATTTCCTAGATTATCTAATACTTGGGTTAAATTATTTTCTAATATTTCTTGTAATTGATTTCCAGACAAATCAAATGTTATATTTTGCGAATTTACTGGTGTATTATCATTTTCGTCTTGTGTAATAGATTCTTGAGAAGATGGCTCAACATTAAGATTATCAGTATTAGTTTCGGTATTAGTTTCGGTATTAGTTTCGGTATTGGTTTCAGTATTGGATCTGTGCAGGGAACTATGTCTAATGTTATGACGACACATGGGACATCTAGAACTTGTTTCAAACCAATTGAGTAAACTGTTTTTCTTAAAAATATGCCCACAATGGTTTATTTTTAATATAACAGTATTTGGTTCAAAGTCTTCTCTACTAATAGGACAAGTTGATTGGGATTGTGATGAGCTAGTTGTTTGGTGTGTTGATTCTGTGAATTCTCTATAAGTCATGGTTGTAGTAGAATGAACAATATCATTATAAGAAGGATGTCTATTTGAATAACTAGGTGTATATAAACTATTATTTAGAATATTATTAAATGTATTAACACCAGTAGTATTTGTTAAATTATTTGTAGTTTCGGTTGAATTAGATAATGGTGTTGTAAATGATAAAGGAGTAGTATATGTGAATCTTGGTGGTGCAATAATAGGAGGAGGTATTGCGGGAGGATTACGTAATGGGGAAGGATTGGTTAAAGAATTTGTTGAAGTTTGTCTATTAATATTACCCCAAAGATTCGAATATGATGGTCTGGTAGTGGATGTGTTAGTATAATTTCTATTTCGTCTACGTGAACTATTTCTTGAAAAAGGATTAGAACGTCGATAATCCCATCTATTTGTAGTGGATCTATTTGTATCATTATCTTGTGTAATTCGTATTCTATTTTGTTCAATATCAGAATATCTTTGATTAAATCCATCAAGATTTGTTAATATATTATCCATTGTTCGTAAATAGTCTCTATTCAAGTTAATATATTGTGAATCAATTGAATCATCCATATAGAAAAAATAAATACTTTGTATTTAACTAATTTTAATTAAGAAACATCTAAATTTATATAAATTGATAAACAATTTAAGAGAATTTATATATTATATTAAATATACGAATGATGTCTAAAGTAGAAGATGAGGATTTAGGAAATGGATTAACAGGGTTAGATAATTTAGGAAATACATGTTTTATGAATTCAACTATGCAATGTTTATCACATACATATGAATTGAATGAGTTCTTGTCCAAGGGAACATATATGAAGCGTTTAAATAAGGTAGCTGATTCTGTAATATTATATGAGTGGGATAAATTAAGAAAGTTAATGTGGAGTGAAGATTGTATAATATCACCTGGTGGATTCTTTTCACAAATGAGAAAGGTTGCTAATTTGAAGAATAGGGTATTATTTACGGGATATGCTCAAAATGATTTAACAGAATTCTTAAGTTTTATAATAGATTGTTTTCATGAAGCAATAAAGAGGGAAGTAGAAATGGATATTACGGGAAATGCATTAACAGAGAAGGATAAATTGGCAGTAAGATGTTATGAAATGTATAAAAGAATGTATAGTAAAGAGTATTCAGAAATATTAAATTTATTTTATGGGATCCACGTATCAAAATTAGAATTTAAGAGTGGAGATTATCAAAGTAGTAGTCCAGAGCCATTTTCCTACTTAACTTTACCAATACCAAATAAAAGAAATATTACATTATATGATTGTTTTGATAAATATACAGAGAAAGAAGTAATGGATGGTGATAATAAGGTAACAAATGAAAATACAGATAAGAAGGAGGATTGCACAAAGCAGTTGATGTTTTTCAGTTTACCACAAATTTTAATCATTGTATTGAAGCGTTTTGGAAATAATTTAAGAAGAAAAAATAATATGGTAAACATTCCTTTAGCAAATTTGGATTTAAATAAGTATGTTGTAGGATATCAAGACAGAAATACGAAGTATGATTTATATGGAGTTTGTAATCATATTGGTGGTCATACAGGTGGACATTATACATCATATGTAAAAGTAAAAGATGGTAAATGGTATCATTTTAATGATAGATCAGTAACACAATATACAGGAGATTTAATAAGTCCTCATTCATATTGCCTATTCTATAGAAAAAAAAAACTAAATTAACTATATATATAAATGAATAATTTTGATCATACAAGTGAAGTAAATGTATCGGCAACATCAGGATTAACAGATATGTTTAGTCCAGTAAATAATTATTTACATAAGGGAAACCCAGTTGTATTGATAACATTAACCGTAACTATGTTATTATATTACCTTTTATTTAGGACAATATCAGGACCAAAATCAACAACAATTATGGATAGAGTAATGCCCCAAAATGATGATGGAGCTTCATTTTTGGAAATATTAATGTGGGGTATATTTATATTTTTAATTTTAATTAATGGTCTTCAATATTTTTTTTCTATTGATGCAAAGGTTGCAATTAGAAATTTATTTTCAGAGAAACCAGAAGTAGATATTTCTGTAGTATCAGATAAAAAAATAAAGTCAAAACCAGTAATAACAAAATCTGAGGAAGTATTTCACATACCAAAAAACATATATACATTTGATGATGCAAAAGCAGTTTGTAAAGCATTTGATTCAAGACTTGCAACTGTAGGAGAAATACAAAAAGCTAAGGATAAAGGAGCAGAGTGGTGCAGTTATGGATGGACAGATGGTCAAATGGCTTTATATCCAACACAAATGCAAACTTGGAAAAATTATCAAAAAATAGATGGTCATGAACATGATTGTGGAAGACCTGGATTAAATGGTGGTTATATTAAGAATCCAAATGTAAGATTTGGTGTAAATTGTTTTGGTTCAAAGCCAAAGATTAGACCAGAAGAGCAGGCAAAAATAGGAGAATCACCATTTCCTTTATCACAGGAAGACAAGGAATTGGATGCCAAGGTGGAATTTTACAAGAAACACATACCAGATATTATGTTGTCACCCCATAATTATGACAAATGGGCACAATTATAAAAATTGAATTTGATTATTATATAGTATTGAATAGTATATAATAATATAAAGAATCAGCATGGCTACTACAGTAACCATTACTGGAGAATTGTCAAAGCATACTAGGGATATGATCCCAGTCCCCAAGTATGAAAGTTTTATTTCGGTGGACAAAGTAAAGGAGAAGTGTCATCCAATTATCCCGTCAAGTATTAATTGGGATCTTGTAACTAGAGATAGTTGGTTTATGTGTATTAGGCCAGATAATAATTATAGTTATCAGTTTCCAATTGCTGAATCAGAAAATAGGGAAAATAATTATGAGAGGGTAAAGGCTGGCATTCAACATTTTCATAACCAGAAATATTTGATTTATCAGATTCAATAGGGGACAAGTCCCCCTAACCCCCTGGTGCCGAGTTGGTTCTAATTGTAAAATAAACGTTCATATAGTTTTATTTTTTTAAATTTACTATTGTTCATATTTATTTCTTCTCCAACTCATATTATAGTTTGAATCACCCCATTTTTTCAACCACCATTTATCTTCTTTTTCTTTATCTTCTTTTACTTCTTTTTCTTCCTTTTTTTCCTTTTTCTTTATTTCTTCAAAATCATTGTCTCTATTTATTGGTAATTTATACATAATAATAGTTTGAATATTATTATATTATAATATTATTATTCAATTTTATTAAAATTGAATGTGAATTTATATTTGATTAATAAAAATCAAATAAAAATGATTAGAGCAGCAAAGAACGGATGTTCTTCTGATATTACATTCAAAGGAAAAAAAGTATATCACAATTGGGATAGTTCTAAAATTCCAAAATCTTCATTAGGAGAAAAATTAGATAAAACAGGATTTTTGAAAGAAAATTTGGTTGATGAATCTCATTTACCAGCTATTGAAAATCTAATGATCGATTGGTATTTATATGAAAATGGGTGGCATGTTCCATATGGAGATGGATATAAAAATAAACATCTGTTTTATTATTTGACACAAATGCATGGTTATGGTCGTTTTAGACCAAAAGAGTTGGAATATTTTAAAAAATAAAACAAATATTCACGTAATTTTAACTTAATAATCAAATAAACGTTCACACATAGATTTATTTCTCTCGTTTTCATTTTTTTCTTCAGTTATCTTATTATATTTCTTTTTTGAAATTTCAAAAATTTTATTACATTCTTTCATTAATTCATTTAATTCTTTTTTTGTTAAAGAACTCATAAACATTGCTAAATGCAAATCTGGATTTATATTATTCATAATATTTTTTATTAAATATTAATTTAATAAAAAAATGTATCAATTTATTTTTTTCGTTTTTTACTTTTTTCTTTTACTTTTTCATTGATTATTTTCATTGCATCAGAAAATGTTTTTGCCTTTATTATTTTTCTTTTATCCACAAATTTTCTTAAAATATTCATTGCCTCTTCAGGATTATTTCCAATTCTTTCTTCATTTTGTAAATTCTTTTTTAATGTTTCTAAAGGAATTTCTATAACATAATCTATTATGTCAGGTTCATACCATATGGATGTTAAAATATGTTTTCCTTGACTTTTAAATTGTATATTTTGTTTATCAAATTCTTTAATACTCTCCATATTAAGATTTCTTGTGTCTCCTACATACAAATCATCTGCTTCTTCCCATTTGTTACCTTTATTATTTGATAACCAATAACTTTTTCCTGATCCAGGAGGTGCTACAACTATTATTCCTTTTAAAGAACCGGCGATAGATTTATGTAAACTTTTTTTTGGTATTTTAATTTTTGAATACAAATTATAATATTTAAATACATTTATTCTTCGCCTTGTCCTATTTCTTTTTCGTGTTTTTTTATTTCTTTTTTTACTATTTCTCTTACGTGATTTTTTTTTCTTTTTTCCACCAAATGTTAATCTTATTTTTAATTTCCTATCTTTAAACACGTCAATAATTGCATCTTCAATAATTTTACTTCTTATTTTTCGATGTTGTTTATAATTAAGTGTATTTTTTCTAGCACCATTTCTTAATCTTCCTAGAACTTGCCCACGACTTTTTGATGAACTTGATAGTCTAAGTTTTTTTATATTATCAACAGCATTAAACGCACCTTCAAATGCTGCATCATAAATTTTTTTTTCTAGAGGTGTTCTTGATATTATATTTTGTTGCAAATTTAATTTGTTATTCATTATCTATATATATAGATTATATATTAATAAGTAAATTCTACAATCCACATTACAATATCTGTTGGTAATTTTTTAATTTGACATAATTGGGTAAAAAATCTTGATTTTGCCTTTTTCCAAATTTTATCAACATTTGTCCGAAGAACAATATCTTTATTAACATTATTTATTAGTCTTTTACGTTTATGTGAAAATATAGGTCTGTAAATACTTGTATTATTGATCAATATCCATCCAATACATAATTCTTGACCTCCTGCCCAAAAAGCAATACCTTTGTTAACCCATGGGTGATTACCGGGGCTTCTAGCGACTATGTTTCCAGTAAAATCTCTTGTCCAGTGATAATGAGTCTTTGGTTTGGGAGTTCTTACTTTTTGCATAATAAAATCATTCAAGTATATCTCTCTATATTTAAAAAGATTCATCTCTAGTTTTACTTTGTTATATTCTATAAAAAATATTCAATTTTATCAACAAACACAAAACAGTATTAAAGTATAATATATATCTATGGGTTTTTGATACATTAAATTTTTTCCCTTTTCCCAAAAAAGTTTCATTAAAAAAATAATATTCAAGTTGAGTAATAATACACTTATTGCTATTTATTTTCCAAGATAGTATAATAATGATATAAAAGACATATAAATTAGGGAAAAATATCCATAAAAATGGTAAAATATACATACCAAGTTTATGGGACGTAAACAATAGATTCTTTATCATTAAATTAATATTATGAATAGCGATTTAATATATTTTATTAAATTGATAATATAAATAATATTAAGAATTAATGTATAATAAAAGTAAAGAATGTATAGATCAAAAAAGATTAGTCCAATGCAAACAATGAAGAATTTTAATCCGAACAATCCAATTCATGCACGTATGATGGAAAATATGCGGGTATTTGAAAAATGTAAAAAATCGATAAAGATTAGGCCGGCAATGCCTCAACACAAAAACAATAAAGAGAAGGATCATCGTTACCAGGAAGTGGAGGAACAGTTGGTAATATAGGTGTAAAAATTTCGGCAAAGTGTATATCTGAAACATAAATAGGGCTACGGGCTTTTTTTCTTGGACTTACAAATTGTAAATAACTATCTTTTGGTGGTCCATTATATTTTTTTGAATGCCACAATTTAGCATGTTTACAGTCTAAACACTTTCCCTTATTTGAAACATAACAATTACAATTACAATTTTTAAATTGACAATGAAATCTAGGCATAATATATAAAGTATGAAATCTATTTTATATATTTCAATTTTAGAAAGTATTTATTTACTTTATATGTTTCGCTATTTTGAAACTACTATTAACTTTGATATACACAAAATATATTTTGCAAATAAGTATTTAAATCACAATGTAACCAATGAGTATGGTTTAAAAATTTGTCCATTTGGGAGGGATTTTATTTTGGTGTTAATTGGTATTTTGCTTTTCCGTAATGTTTACAAAATCCCAAAAATATACATTCAATATTCTTTGTATATGGCACTTGGATTATCTTTATTAATGAATTGGAATGCATTTGTATATATATTGCCAGTGTATGTATTAGAAAAATATATTAATAACGTCTAGTTTTATTTTTTCGTTTACGTTTACGATTTTTTTTTGTTTTATTACGTTTTGGCTTTGATCCATCAATAAAACTATATAAAGAATCAAATAAATCATTACTAACAACACCTTTTTGAACAGATTTTATTTTTTCATTATCAAAGTTATTATTAATGTATAAAAGACCAGCAGGAACAACTAAAGAGGCAGAATTTCCTCCACCATTCAATATAGTATTATTTACATTCCATCCTAGTGATTTATAACCACCATCTTGATTATATATAGTTAAATTTTCACTTTTCATTTAATTATATATATATAAATTTTTTAATTTTTTATTGCACCCCAATCATGTGTATTTGATTGAAAAACAACCTTTGCTTTTTTTTCTACCTTTTCATCTTCATTTTTAATAAATAATGGTTTTGCCAAAAATGGAAATTTTTCAAATACACTCATATCATACGATTTTGCTATAAATGGATATATTGTCAAAAAAAAATCATAACTCATTTTTCCATCTTTATCTTTATCAAATATATTCATAAATGATTCATTTGCATATTCAACTTTATCTTTATAAAATAATTCCATTTTATCACTTATTGTTTCCTTGACCTTTTCAAAAAAATTCGTCTCTAATATATTTTCAGTTTCTGAATTATTTAAAAAATCTTCAATTGTAAATTCCTTAATAATATCGCTATCACTTTTATATTCTTCTTCGCTACTATAATTATTCATTTATTTCGACAACTTATAAATGTAAGATGCAATTGTGTCTCTAAATAGTTTATGATTATTAACTTGGTATTCATAACTTTCTAGAAATTTTATTAAATCTTCAATAAAAATTTTCACATATTCTTTTTTTAAAACTACATTATCATGATTATTGTAAATATACATCCCTTTATATTTACCCATAACATTCAATACTTTACTTTTTAATGGTGAATCTAGCCACCCTTGAAATTTTTGTTTTTTTAAATTACTAAATAATTCATACATACGTAATTCTTGATCACTTTTACTATCATCAGAACTTCTAAATGTTTTAATTTTTTTGTTAGGAATCAAGGGTTTATAATTATTATCCATGATATATTTTTTGTATATAAAACTTTAAGTATATTTATTAATTATAAGATCGTTTAATATCATTGATATATTTGATTTCTCTTTTTTGTTTAATATATTCAATAATATTTTTAACACTATCTTCATCATTTATACATTCTGATAAACATTGTTTTAAAAACTTAAAATTAAGAGGTGATGTATGTTTAATATTTTGGAACTTTAATTTACCATCTGAAATTTCAATAACGGCATTTTGTAAATTTTTTTGTTCAGCAATATCAAAAATAGATTCGGTAAGATTATTTCTTTTCGAGCGAAGTTCTTTTACCTTAGCACTATAAGTTTTAAGTTGATTATCATACAATACCCATTCTTGAATAGATTCAGAAAGTTCCATATATTATACTTTAATAATTTAATTTTATATATTTTTATAAAATTAAAGAAAATTACTTACGTTTTTTACTGCGTGTTTTACGGCGTGTTTTTCTGCTCTTCTTACGCTTTTTGCAGCTAGTATTAAGTGCAAATAGTAAAGCAGCAGTTGCGGCTCCCGTGGAAAAAAAGGATCCTCCCTTTTTGTTTCTACGGTTGTTCTTGCGTCCGCGGCGTTTTGTGCGTTTTCTTCCCTTTTTACCTGGCATTATATATAATATATATAGAAATTATTTTTTTAATCGTGTAAAAATATATTTATAACGCAATAGTAAAATAAATGTTCCTAAAATAAGCAAAAAACTAATACAAACAAAAATAATAGATAGAAAAATGTAAGGGTAAAGTTGTGCAATAATCATATCTACTAATGGTCTCATTAGATCTTTAATTTGATCTTTAACATCATCTCTTTTTAATGTATTTAAACATTCATTTATTATAGTTGTTTTAATATTATCCATATTATATTAAAAAAATAAAAAATTCGTTATTAAACTAGTTTAAAGTTATGTGTATAGTTTAATAAATATGAATGTTGAACTTATAGATGAAAATTTTAATTTTGATGATTTGACATTAATGCCACCAACAGGTGTTCAAGGGGGTGCTTATTTTTCGAGATTGAAATATAAGGGTGAAAAGTTAATTATTCAGTCACAAAAGTGTAAAACAAAAAACGGAATAAAAAAAACGGGGAAAAAGAGTTATTGTGACTTAATGTTTAATAATGAAGAAAATGATTTTTTAATTTGGGCAGAAGAATTTGAAGATAAAGTAAAGGAGTTAATATTTAAAAATAAGGAAAATTGGTTCCATGATAATTTAGAAAAAGATGATATTGAATATAATTGGAATAGTTCAATAAGACAA
>MDSV01029425.1_pt1 | contig 15089 bp, 17 predicted proteins | sample 810851 | NCBI WGS metagenome assembly MDSV01 (sample SAMN05326640, study PRJNA326480) | marine metagenome | isolation source: seawater | place: Atlantic Ocean: North East | collected 2012
ATACAATAAGCTTTGCTTGCCACCAGTTAGGAAAATCAACTTCACCTTCCATATCATCATACTTATCTAATTTATCCATCAACTTCTTTCCATACTCCATTATTTCTAATGCAGTTGATTTCAACATATTTGGTTCATCATCTTGATGGCCGATATCTTTATCTTCATCTACTGGCTTTGCATCTAAAAAAGCCTGGTCTACAAGATCTTCTTCTAGTATTTTTTTAAGTTTTATCATTTTGATTTCCTCAACTCTAACTCTTTCTTTATCCATGCCTTTGCAATAGGATTCTGTATCTTTCTAGTCATGAACTTATTTGCTCCCTTCTTAACTATACCTGGAAACTCCTTATATTCACTATTATCAACTATCAACATATTACTTGCTCCAAATAATCCTTGAAACTTTCCCATGTTATTTTGTACGGCTTGCCAAGAGCTTTTTACCAATTCTGAAGGTAATTTTCTTTCTCTTGTTTGGTTTCTCTCAAGTGCAACATCAAGATCTGTATTAACAAATACCATATAGCAATCATATCCTACAGATTCTAATCTCTGTTTTTGTCTAGATATACTGCCATAATCCTTTCCTGTTCCATCAATAAGGATTCCAAGTCTACCATTTATATAATTTTTAAGAGCAGAATCTCTAACACTCTTACTCTTTTTTCTTAGCTCCATAGCTTTTTCATATTCTGCTGGAGTCATTTTTGCAATATCTTGAGATATACCTGACATTTTCAAATATGTTTCAAAATACTTATCACTATTAACAGACTTCAAACCTTTTGCAGAAACAAATGGCATCTTTTCAGGCATACCAAATAGTGTTGCTGCAACGTAAGACTTACCACTTCCAGGTCCTCCAGCTGTGAATATTGCCTTAAATATTCCTGGATCGTATACACCTTCTGTCAATATGTCTATGAGCTTTATCACTAGAAAGACTCCATGATAATTTCATCAATCTTTCCCTGTATTTCTTCTTGTGTTGATTCCATTTGCATCATAATATTTGCTTGGAACCTTCCAACTTCTTCTCCACCATTAAATATCAATATGGTAGGAACAACAACTACCTTGTATTTTCCAGCTGCCTTTGTGTCTTTTTGAATGTCAATAAATTTAGTATTACAGTCGCTTAATTTAGAGACCCATGGTACTTTATTTGCTTCATTAAAACCTGCATTGAATTGTACTACACATAATTCATCGTTTCCACAAGGTGATTGGCCGTATGCTGTACTTGATATAAAAAGTAGTATAATAAGTAATTTTTTCATAACTATCCCTTATCTAAGTTTGTCTATCTTATCTTCGAGTTTATCAATTTTTTCTTTTATTTCTTTGACATCTTCTTGAGTTGTCATAATAGTTTGGCGAACCAATTGGTCTTTCATATCAAATTCCATTCTAGTAATTACAGGATCTGGAGGAGCTGGAAGTTGTTTTGCTTCTTCTATATCAGCTTGAAGCGCAAACCACATACCAACAACTGTTGCAATTCCTGCTGCAATACCTGCTAGAGTCTTTATACTTACCTTAAAACTTGTGTCTTCATTTAATTCTTTTGCCATAATACTTCCCTTAAAATACCCTGTAATTTATTCCTAAACTGAATCCGTGCCATTCACGATTCCAATATCTATTATACGTTCCTTCGCAAAATATTCCTAAATTTTTGTTAAACCAGTGACCATAGATTATTCCTGCTCCTAAGTCTTGCCATTGTCCTCCATTGAAGTCATGATAACTATATTTTCCACCATCATCATAATGCCAAGGCATAAAACTACCCCATGCATGGATCCAACTTGTTTTTGTATATTTGTAATAGTCAAAACCAACAACAAAAGAATGTTGTAATTTATTATCTTGAGCTTCTCTTTGTTTTTTTGTAAATTCATCAACTACAGTTGGTACAACAACAGCTTCCCATACTTCTTTACTTGTTGCAACAGTAGAACCATTAGGATCTAAATATTCTACTCCACCTTGTCCATCAAACAATATTTCATATCCTTCATCTAATGCCAATTGTGTGAATGTTCCTGCTGTATATCCAGGTGAGTTTGGAAAACCTTGTAAATTATACCATTCAGCTATAGGGTCATATCCATAAGGCTCTGCAAGTCTTTGAGCAGCTCCAATATTTACTGAAAAATTTGAGTTTACATAGTAATGGTATCTCTCTGAAGCTTCAAAGTATTTTATGTCTGAAAAGTTGTCTTCTAAATATTCTATTTTTCCAATCCAGTTATTCCACCAAGCATCTCCAGTAGAAACATACCTAACAAAGTGGTGTTGATTGATATAATCTACTCCTTCCTGTCTTTTATAGTCTACCTCAAATAAAAATTCTAAATTATCTTTCCATCTACCAATTGTTGCTGCATCTGAGAATGAAGACTCTAGTCCTCTCTTAAATGCTTCTTTAGGTTGATAACCAAATTGTTTCATTTTTCTAACACCAAATATAACTGAGTAGTCATACGGAGTTTCTATTACTGATTGTGTCAATTGACCTGTTTCTATTGAAAATACATCTACATCAGATATAGAGGTACCTCCATTTATAGCTCCATAAAATGTACCAAACTTAAAAAACTCTTTTAGGTTTATATTTTCTTGTGAACAGCATTTTTTTGGTGTTGCACATGAAACTAAAATAACTAATAATATAAGTAATAATTTTTTCATAATATTCTTTTCCTATTAACGAAGGTGAATTCTATGGATTAAGGCAGTATACTTTTTAGTTGCCTCTTTCAAAATTTCCATCTGATCTGGTGATATTGCCCAATCCTTATTTGCCTTTAATTGTTTTTCAAATGAAAGTACCTGCTCTACCACTTTTCTTCTTTCTATCTTTAAGATACTAAGTACTTCTTTTTCTTGTACTGTTCTTTCTCCTGCTCCTGGAACAAGCTTAGGAAAACTTCTCTCTAAGTCGATAAGTGCTTCTTTTTCTTGTTCTGTTCTCTTCTTTGCCATATTGTTCTCCTCTTACGTATAAATATCAAATTAAGTGTTATTGTTTCACAACCCGCTTACTGAATCTATATTTATCGTAAATTATAGATATGTTGTAAACTCCAGGGATAATTCCTGATAAATCAATTTTTCTTGCTTCTTTTTCACTGATAACTAATTTACCCATCATATCGTGAACCTCAACGTCTAAAGCTACTCTACTATCTATATTTAGAATATCTTTCGTTGGATTCGGATAAACTGTTATTGAGTTTCCTTCACTTTCAGATATTGAAGTTGGCCATCCTAATTGACAATAGTCATATAAGTCTTGGCAGAATGGATCCCATGAATTTGAACAACAATAATCATCTATATCAATAACCCAAGCGTAACATCCATCGTTTAACCAATATGGATTACCTGGACCAGTAATACATCCAGCATCATATAAACATGCTGTAGAATCAGATACATTTGCTGCAGGATTATAGTTAAATGCTCCTACATCTGTACAGCCAATCACAATAGTTATACAAGAACCATCATCTGAACAAGCATTAGGGTCATAATTTAATGCTGTAGAATCTGTACAACCTCCTATATAACAACATGAATTATCTAGTGAATTTGCCAGTGGGTCAAAATTAAGCGCTGTGAGATCTGTGCATCCATAAATGAATGGAATACAAGTTCCGTTGTCAGTGTTTGCTGTTGGGTCATAATTAAACTGTGTAGAATCTGTACAACCATATACAAATGGAAGACAAGAACCATTATCAGTATTCGCAGTTGCATCATAATTCCACATTGTAGGATCTGTACAACCATAAATGAAAGGTACACAAGTTGAATCATCTACATTTGCAGTAGGGTCATAATTAAACGCGTTTGGATCTGTACAGCCGAGTACAGGATAAATACATCCATTATTTGTATTTGCCAATGAGTCATAATTAAGGGCGGTTGCGTCTGTGCAGCCAATTATTACCGGTACACAACTACCATCGTCAGTATTTGCATTTGGGTCATAATTATATGCTAATGGATCTGTGCAGCCAAGTATAGGATAGATACATCCTGAATTTGTATTTGCTAGTGAATCATAGTTTAATGCCGTAGGATCTGTGCATCCAATAACAACAGGAACACAAGAACCGTCGTCAGTATTTGCATTAGGGTCATAATTAAATGATGCAGGATTTGTACATCCATAAATTGGATAAATACAACCTGAGTTTGTGTTTGCTAATGAATCAAAATTCAGAGCTGTTGGATCTGTACATCCAATCACTACTGGTACACAAGTTGAATCATCCACGTTTGCATTAGGGTCATAATTAAATGCAGTAGGATCTGTACAACCATAAGCTGGGTAAATACATCCTGAATTTGTATTTGCTAGTGAATCATAGTTTAATGCCGTTGGATCCGTACAGCCAATAACAACTGGTACGCAGGTTGAATCATCAGTATTTGCTTGCGGATTATAGTTAAACGCTGTTGGATCTGTACATCCATACACAAATGATATACAACCAACGTTTGTATTTGCAAGTGAATCATAATTCCATGCTGTAGGATCCGTACAACCATATACATAAGCAATACATGTATCTGGTGAATTAGCTAGTGGGTCATAGTTCCACATTGTTGCATCCATACAACCATATATAAATGGTATACATGAACCATCATCAGTATTTGCAGTTAGAGAATAATTAAATGCTAAAGAATCAGTACATCCATAAATATAAGGTATACAACTTCCGTCGTCTGTATTGGCAAGAGAATTATAGTTTAGTGCTGTAGAATCTGTACAACCTAATAATTCTGCAATGCATGACCCATCATCTGTATTTGCTAGTGGATTAAAGTTTATAGCAAGAGAATCTGTACAGCCATATAAATAAGGTATACAACTACCATCATTTGTGTTTGCTAATGGGTCAAAATTAAGAGCTGTAGAATCTGTACATCCAAAGATAAATGGTATACATGAACCATTGTCTGTATTTGCAAGAGGATCGTAATTCCACATTGTCATATCCATACATCCATAAATAAACGGTATACAAGAATAATCTTCTGTGTTTGCCAATGGGTCATAATTAAATGCAGTAGGGTCAAGACATCCAAATACCCTTGCTATACAAGGATTTGTTTGGTCTACTACTGAAGTCCATTGAACTGTTGCATAAGGGTCATAATTAAATTGTGTTGAATCCATACATCCAAAAATAGCATAAGTCGTACATGAGCCATCATCATAATCTGCTACAAAACCTTGTGTATGATATTGTTCGTATGCAGGATCTGTACATCCTGGAGAATAATAACATGAGCCATCAGTTGTATTTGCAAGTGGATTATAGTTAACTGCTAATGAATCTATACATCCATAAACTCTGTCAATACAAACATTTCCACAAAGTGCAGCTCCAGAATAATAGTGTTGATATTGATTATATGATAATATAGGATCTATATATGGATTAGATCCTGCAGATAAAATAACATTACCTAGTGGATTCAAAATTGCAAATGCACATTGGTCTGATGTTGTTTGTGATTGGCCAAATGAATAAAACCAAACCTTCACAGGTTCTGATGTTGTTAAAGGTATATTTGTTACAAATGAATCTGTTTGAACTGTAAATGGACCAAATGAGTTAGTGCCTTGAGTAACGTATAAAAATGAACCAAACCATCCATCTCCTGCCCAGTCAGTTAATATTAAAGTATTGCCACAGCCTGGATTTTGTTGCATGCTAGTTGCTATAGGGTCATAATTAAATGCATTTGAATCAGTACAACCCCAAATATGTAAATTATTACATGAACCATCATCTGTGTTTGCCATCGGGTTATACTCTTGATATAGAGGGTCAGTACAGCCAGGAACAGGATTCATATCACATTCCCAAATTGTATCTGTTTCAGTATAAGAGTATCCAAAATCTCCTCCACCAATTGAAATAGTATCACAAGCTGTATAAACTATCCAACTACCATCAATACCACCATAATTAGAACCTCCTAAACCATCTCCATAAGAGTCATTTATTGTAAAAGTTACCTCTGTATTAAAGTCTATACAAATTTCTTGTTCTACTATTGCTCCTGTTGGATAACCAGCATAACCTCCAGTAAGTACTTCAGCTAAAATTCCAGTTGGTCCTGTTAATAACCATCCTGTTTCACCTGCATATTGGTCTAAAGTTATTTGAACAGTTACTTTTTGTTTACCCGGAGAACAAGTAATTCCTCCTCCTATACATGAACCATCATCTTGAGTTGCAGCTGGATTATAGTTTACAGCTGTAGTGTCTGTACAACCTGTTACAAATAGACAAGTTCCATTGTCTACTCCTGCAGAATCATTATAGTTTATCGCTAAAGAGTCTGTACATCCATAGATATAAGTACAAGGAGATATATACCAACTATTTCCTACAACAGCATCTAGAGTTATTCCTGGAGTAAACGTCCATGGATTACCATCACATGTATTTTCGTCATTTGATGCATAAATCAATACAGCTGGAGCGTTACAGTTTGTAGGAAAATCAATTGCATCTATCCAATACCAAGTTCCAGCTACCCAAAATCTTGTTCCTACATCAATTATAGAATCATTGGCCCAATAATAAGCTGAATCAATTCCAAAATAATTTCCACCCCATATATTTGTATTACAACTTCCTCCTGGAACTACCGTTCCTTGGTACCATGCTTGGGTTGCTGTAGAATCATAGTTAGACGCATTGGTATTCATACAACCAATTATATAAGTACATGAACCATCATCTTGAGTTGCTGTTGAGTCATAATTTTCAGCTATTGGATCTGTACAGCCCATAATATACAAACAGCTCCCATCGTCAATGGCAGCTGTAGAATCATAATTTAATGCAAGAGGGTCAGTACATCCGGATGTTGGCGGTGCACATGGTAATATAGATACTGTAGTGTCTCTTAAATAGAAAGAACCCAATACTGGATCCCAATCTATAATCAATCCTTGACAGGTATTTGACATCTTAAAATATGCAGGATTTTGCGATATCCATCCATCACCATAACTATCATTCAATGTAATTACATAATCACCTGAATTTATATAGATGGTCGTATCTAAATACTGGTATGCCGTAGTAGGTTGATGAAAAATAGCAGTATCGCCATTTATAGTGTCTTCCACCATAAAGAAATTAGATTCTGATGGTGCATAAAAGTCATATTGAACCTTAAAATTTACCCAACTATCTGTTTGTGAGAATGTAACCGTTGGTATAAGTAATAATAAAAATAATAGCTTTTTCATTGTTTATCCCTTAAATATTTGTTTTTTGCCACCTTCATATACATAACCGTGGCCTTCTGTTACTAGAGTTTCGTTAATCATCATCTCATTGCCTTCTACATCTCGTATAAAGATTTCTCCAAGTACTCTACCATATTTTCCTACTCCATAAGACTTCAATAAGAAATAGCCAGGTTTATCACTAACTTTTTCTAATAATTCTCTGTTTCTGTCTTTTGCTTCGAGTCCTTTTGCTTTTTCTGCAAGGTTTCTTGTTCTAGATTCCCATGCGTCGATTCCTTTGTATCTGATTCTTTTCTTAACCCAGATATCAAAGCCAACATCAATGAGAGCATCAATAGTGTCACCATCCACAACTCTCTCTAATTTTCCTCTGTAAATATACTTTTCCATAACTAGCAGCACGTACCATCTGGTGAACAAGTTGCACTATTAACTTTACAAGCTTTACATTTGCATACTTGCCAATATGCCCATCCTGCTGCAGCTAATAATAATGCTAGTCCAAGAGTTAAACTTATACTAAAAGAACAACCAGCTCCTACAGCCAGTACATATCCTCCGTAGCACTTAACATAACATAAAATCATGTCATACATAGTCTTGTTTTCTTTGTATTCTGCTACTAATTTTTCATCTAATTCAGTACTGTCAAGTACTTTTTTTACAACTTTTTTAGCTGTTTTCTTTACAGCCTTTTTTGTGACTTTCTTTGCCATTGTTCTGTTCTCCTTTTTTATCTAATATCTACGTATTCTTTAGATGCGTCTACTTTCTTAAGCGCAGTTTTTAGGTTTTTATATTCTTTTTGAATTTTTCGTGCTTGCTTAACCATCTCTTTTAGATAGTATTTTTCTTCACTCCAAGCTTCTTTATCACCAGCTTTTAATTTTTTGGCAGCCTCTGCATCAGACTTTTTACCTCTAACTGCATTGTTTTCTGCACTTATATAGTACTCAAATTCTTTCATTATATCTCTGTATGCTCTACTTACCAGTGTAGCTGAATTGTTCCATCCTCCAGAAATAACTTTTTTGCTCTTTAACATTGCTACTTGTTTGTCAACTGTTTCTTTATACATCTTAGTCACAGCATCTACCATTTTAATTATTTGGTCACCTGGACTAGAATTTGCTAATCTATCAGTTAGTAGTTTTTCATATCTAGCTCTATTTGCTCCTGCAATATTTTTTGCAGACATAAGTGCAGTTGCTCCTGCTTTTGCAGCTTTTCTATCTGCTTTCTTAGTGTCTGTTCCGCCTTTAAGTTTTGAAATGTCTATTGAATATACTCTATCTGCAACTTCTGCATATCTCTTAAAATTATGTAGTCCTGCTGTTTGAGATCCCATTCTATCACCAGGCTTTCCTGTTCCGACTCTTTGTTCTCTATCACCCCATCTATCTCTACTGATATGTATAAGTTTTTTACCCTTAGTTGCACCAATGAATCCTGGATAAATTGTTCCATCCCAAGAATTACCTCTAAAAGGGTTTTGTATTCTTTTATCAACAAAGAAGAAATTCATTACATCGGCATTACCACTTGGCTTATTTAACGTTACTGCAGCGTCAGGCACTTGGTCCCATGCAATGTTATATGTATTTGCTGCAGCTTGAAAGAATTTAGATCTCTTAAAATCTTTTTCTTGTGCTAGTCTAGACAGCTTCTTTGACTCAAACTTTTCAGTTAATAGTTTTTCTGAAAGAACTTTTATTAGTTCTTCCTTAATCATTGATTTGATTTCATTTTTCATCATTTTAGATTCTCCTTTGGCTATTCGTTTTCTACCAATTTTACCATCTTTAGGCGCTAATTCAGGAAATAATTTTATACCATCCTTGGTCCACTCTAATCTATCGCGGTTTTGCTTAAGATTAGTTAATAGACCAATCATGGATCGAGTATTTAACTCTATAAATTCTGCACCTCTTCCTGAATTGTGAGTGTAGAACTTTTTATTTTTTGTGTCATAATGGTATTCTATGTTTTTACTCATAGACTTACCAATTTTTACTTTATCCTCGTGTAGCAATCTCATTATGCAAAGTCTTTACTCTCGATTAAAGTGTAGGAGAATGTATTACCCCAAATATCTCTAGCTGTTCTGCATATTTCCATGAATTCATGAAAGTCATCTACTCTTTTGAATACTTGACATCCTGCAGACCATTTATTTACGTAGTAAGATTTGTCATATGGGTTGGATCTATGTATATTTATTCCGTAAACTCCTTCAGTTATTGTAGCTTCGTCAGTATCATATACATCATCTTTATCATTATCTCTGTATACTTTTACAGGCTTTCTCTGACCTAGAGCTTCATATTTTCCTTGATGAAGTCTAATTTTGTGAGAACCTCTATATTGTCCTGGTACCAATATTGCACATCCATTTGAATTCATAGGATGCTCCATCCAATAAGCTCCTGGATCTGTGGTAGCTTCCCATTGATGAAACTTCCATTCTCCTGCTTCATCTTTATATGAGATTGTTAATGTGTCGTCGAAATGATTGGTAATTTTACCGTCAGTTTCAGAGTTTCTGATTCCGATTATGTTTACATCAAAACCCTTATTATTGTGGTCGTTAAACCATTTGTAGCCCTTTGAAGTGATTACTTCTTTGATTTGCTCTCTGGTGTATTCCATAATATCTCCTTATTATACGTGTGGCATATCACACATTGTATATATAAATATCACGAAATGTCGAAAGGATTACTTATTCTGTAAGAAACTTGAATCGAGTGTATACCTCTTTCCTAATTTGTCTTCAACAATATAGTGTTGTTTTGGACAACATGGAGGACCAACTATTGTAGTTCCAACTATGGTCACCTTAGAACCGGCTTCTAATAATCCTTTATGAGTTTGTAGATTTCTTGCTAATATTGCTGGTTCGTTCATTTTTTCTTCAAGTCCTTTTTAGTTTGGTGTTTTACTACCATTTCCTCTGCTGTATTGTAGGCTTCTTGAAAGCTCTTAAATGGTCCTGCCATTTGGGTTTTGGTATGGTATACGAAATATTCACAAGATCCTTTGCTAGTTGTCTTTTGTCCCATTCTATTTTTTCCAACTTTAGGAAGAATTATCTTCGCCCTAATAGACAAATATCCAACTGCTTTTATATAATTTCCGTATTTTTCCTTTTTTCCCATACTATATATAAATATATCTATAAATATCCATTGTTCACCCTAAGCTTTAATTTTGAAACTTTTTCTAAGAATTCTGGTATTTTCTCTATCTTATTGGCACTATTTCTTATTTCTATATCTTCAATATATTCTGATTTCTTTGAAACAATATTTGTTAGTGCATCAAAACCTTGATCTGCCCAAAATACTCCAAAACCATTGTCAGTTCCAATGAGCAATGGAGCTTCTGGCTGTTTCTTATATACAAGATAATATTCCACTAAACTCGCTGTGCTCTGTGTGCAAGTTCTTCATATTGCTTCTTTTCACTTTTCCAGTTATTCAATATTGAAACAACCTTTAAGCAATCTTCACTAGACATAAATGGATGAATAGGCAAACTAACAAGTCTTGCAGCATTTCTTCTAGTTCTAGGGTTAAAATTACTTGTAGCTAAATCGTTATATGCTCCAGTTTCTTCTATACATATAGGATAGTGAATTCCAACTTGAGAACCTTTTTCTTGCATATAATTCATTAACTCCTGTCTTTCTGCATCTGTATCTCCTACTAGAACTGGAAAGATATGAAATACCTGTTCTGTACACCATGGTGCTGGTTTTGTTAACGGTACTTCTATTTCTTCATTAACAATGTTTTCATAGTATTGAGCAAACTTTCTTCTATACGCATTCCACTTATCAAGGTGTTTTAATTTTTCATCTAAAACAATTGCTTGTATAGGATCTATTCTATAATTTCCTCCTTTAACATTGTGAATATATTTTACCTTAGAACCTACTTCTTTAATTTCTCTGCATCTATCTGCTAGTACGTCATCATTTGTCGTTATTACTCCAGCTTGACCAGCTGCTCCTAAGTTTTTTCCTGGATAACATGAAAATGCTGCGATATCTCCGAATGTTCCAACTTGTTTTCCATCACATTTTGCTCCATGAGCTTGTGAACAATCTTCTAATACATCACAACCAAAACTTCTTGCATATTCCATTATTGTTTCCATATCACATGGATGGCCATATAAATGAACTGGTATAATTAAGTGATGGTCATCACAAAACTCTACAGTGTTTGTTGTTAGTTTATTAAGCAATTTTTCTGTATCAAGTTGAAAATATTCATCATGGTCTATCAAGTGTACAGTACAATTACCATTTAATGCTTGGTCTGGTCCTAAAACCGTTGCAATATATGTATTTGCCTGTGTATAAATATGTGTATGTTCTGTGTAGTTAAGTGCTTGAGTCGCAACTCTTAAGGCATCTAGACCAGTTGAAACTCCTATACAATGTTTATTGCCATTCCATTTAGCAAAATGTTCTTCGAATTTTTGTACTTCAGGTCCATTCACATATGCTGAATTTTCAAACATAGTATTTATTCTTGGAAGTGCAGCATCTTTTATTTCATGCCACTGTGCTGTTAGGTTGTTGAATTGTACCATATTTTAGTCCTCTAATATTTCTAAAGTTTGTAATGTTATTTCTTTATTGGATGTTGCAGGGTTTTCACTTAAAAAGTTGCTTATAGAATTTTCAAGTGGGGATGGGAATGAAGCATAATCCACAGTTTCTTGTCTATGTGAATGAGATTCAGCTTTTGTATAATACGTCATTGTTTGTGTTTTATCATCCCATATTACAGTTGCATTCTCAAAATCAAATACACATTCTCTAAACTTATCTCCATACACCCATGAAACATTCACAGTTGCTGCAAAATCTTTATACGTCAATATACCGAAGGCACTATCAGGACCATTCATTCTCTTGCTATATTCAGTCCAGTTTACTTCAACAGGTTTTTCACCTACTAAATATTGAACTATAGAAACATCATGACAGGCTAAGTCCCATTTACAAGTTGTACCATCAACTATGTGAGTTATATTTGCATTATACCTGTGCATTGAAATAGATTCTATTTTTCCTAATAAACCTGCATCAAATTCTTGCTTTAATCTTTGAACTGCATAGTTATATGTAAATGTCCAATCTGTGAATAATTTTGCACCTGTTTTTTCTGCTACATCATATAGTTTGTCTGCTTCTTCGATATCTGTAACTAGAGGTTTTTCACAAAATACATTTACGCCTCTTCTTAAAAAGTGGTCACAAATCTCATAGTGTGTAGATGGTGGTGTTGCAATTATTACATGTGAAACTTCTAACTCAGAATAGTTTTTTATATCACCATTTCCTGATACATCACAAACTATTACATTTTCATATCCTAACTTAAGTAAAGTTTTATATAAAATTTTACCCCAATAACCATACCCGATCAATCCAATTTTTTCTTTTTTATTCATTTGTTGTCCCCATTATTTTTGCTGGATTTCCATATACTATTGCATTAGCTGGAACATCCTTCGTTACAACAGCTCCTGCTCCAATTACTGCACCATATCCTATGTCTACTGGAAGTATTGTTGCATTAGAACCTATTCTAACATTATTACCTATTCTAGTTTTTCTACTTACCCAATCCTGTAAAGGTGCATCAAATTTATCATTGATAAACATCACGCCATGAGCTACAAAACAATTGTCTCCAATCTCAACGTCTGAACACACAAAAGTGTGACTACTTATTCTTGAATTTACTCCGATAGTAACATTACCTTGTATCTCTACAAATGGACCTATAAATGCATTTTGCTTAACTTCGCAACCATACATGTTTACAGGCTCTATAATTGTTACGTCTTTGTGAATATTACAGGATTCTGCTATTTTTATTTTTGTTTTCATATATCTTTAATATAATAAAATTATTTTAATCGGTAAAACATTTTGACATAAATTATTCAATATTTAATAACTTTTTATCAAAATCAGGATTAGTCATTTCTATAACAGTATTTTCTACTATTTTATTTATGGTTATAGTTAGATTTCCTAATTCAAATTTACCAGTTTGTTCCTTATATTGACCAAGGATTGGATGTATTATTTGTATATTGTTCATGTCTTCTTGCGTAAGTTTTCCTGCGTCAAACCTAACCAATACATTATACTCGTCACTGAAACTAGCCAAATCATTATATATTCCAGAATTATCAGAATGGTTGTAATATGGCTTTGCAGTATTCCATTGTTCATCTGTAAAACCTAACAATTGGTTTGCAAAAGTATTTTCAAACTTCTGATATCCTTCCAATACGGCCACATCATCTTTGCTATCAATCCATACCTTAGAAAAGAATGGTTCTATTTGGTATATATTACTATGAGCCAATCTTGTAGAATTATCAATAATTAAATCAACATTATATCTAATTAACTTGTGAGTTCCATGATTGAATCCACCCCATTTTTTAATAAATTTTCTAAGCTCTAACATGTCTGCTTGGTTTTGCATTTGAACTCGTTCTTGAGCTTCTTTATTATCTTTATTATGCCAATCTTTTCCTCTTGAAGATGTACAAGTAAAATGATAAACTATTGCGTTATGAGTTTGTTTTAACTTTACTCCCGCATGTAGGCAACGTTGTACAAAGTCTGAATCTTCCCTGGATCTCCTAAACAATGTATCATATCCTCCTAAATTTAACCATACACTTTTGTAAAATGTAACAGGAGCAAAAAAGAAATTAGATTCTTTATCCATCTTTACAGTTGGAGAATATTCATTCCATTCTTCAAAATTAAAGTCTTCAGGATCTAGTCCAAAATCTTTAGTTATAGTTTGTGGAGATTCTCCATGTAGAGGTGGTTCTACTCTTGTTGCTGATAATATACAATTATTTTCTATATCTCTAAGAACATCAGTATCATAACCAGGAGATATAACCATATCACTTTGTAAATAGCTAACAATTTCATTATCTGCTAGTTCTACTAATAGGTTATTGTTTCTAGAGTATCCTATACAAGGTGGTAGAGAGTGAGTTATTATTTTCAAATCATTAAAATCACCTTTAACTGATTTCAGCCACTCATATGTTCCTTGATTATCACTATCAATAAATACAAGAATTTGATGTGTATCTCTATCTAAATTTTTCTGTAAGGATTTCAATAACAGTTTTAGGTTTTCTAATTCGTTATTTGCTGTATTTATTACGAAACTTATATTTTCTACCATCATACTAATTTCTCCATCTTATCTTTCCAAACCTTCTCATTAAAATTATTGTCATACAATGTTCTAGAATTCGTAGAACAATGCTCATAAAAATCAGAATCATCTCTTAATCTTGCTGCAAGTTTTAATGCAGACTCTACGTCATTTACATCAACAGATAATTCTGGATGGCAAATGCTCTGAGTGTCTACATCCTTATTACCTATGCAAGGAATTCCGTAATATGCACAATTAAGACTAAATGTTCCTGCAGCTACTGTTGGCATTAAGTGAACAGCATATTTATATGTTCCAACATTTTTCATCCAATCTATCCACGAAACTCTCGGTAAATGAATTAAATCAGGAACCGCTTCTTCATTGTCTCTTTTTGAGTGACTTGTTTGAGCCCATATTGGAGTTCCAAATATTCTTGCAACTAAATAGCTTTGTACTCCACCATACCATCTAGAAAAATTACCACCAATTAAAGTTTTGTTTTCTATTTTCAAGGTTTTACCGTCTGGTAATAAGTCTTCTATCATTAAAGTAGGTATTAC
>MDSV01228042.1_pt1 | contig 15089 bp, 16 predicted proteins | sample 810851 | NCBI WGS metagenome assembly MDSV01 (sample SAMN05326640, study PRJNA326480) | marine metagenome | isolation source: seawater | place: Atlantic Ocean: North East | collected 2012
ACTCAAAAAAAATTTTTTAGAAACCCAATCTCGGATATTCATTTTTGCTGGTATGGTCTGCACAGAACAGATGCCCTGAGAAAGGTAGATTTAAATTACAAGAACAACGTTATTTATAACTCTGGATCTGAAATTCCTTTTTTAGCTCAACTTTCTATTTTAGGCAAGATAGTTAGTGTTCCGCATGAATTAAAATCTTATCGAAGACATTCACAATCATTGTTTAACGACGAACAAATCTCTATGGTTTACAAAGATGAAATAAGAAATAAGTTTAATATTAGCTCGTGCCTTATTAGTATATTACTAAATAGTAATATTAAAAAAAATAAATATTCCTTAATCTTTTTTATAACTCTTAGAACTTGCATTTGGTATATATATTTCCACATTAAATTGTTAGCTAAACATTAAATAATGTTGTTCATGAAAAAATTATTTCAAAGAATCCTTAATTCTTTAGGATACGAGATTAAGAAATTTAATATTTATAATTCACCTGATTTGCAATTGATCAGAATGTTAGAGATGTTTGAAATTAATACAATTATAGATGTTGGAGCAAATGAGGGTCAGTTTTCTATTAGGTTAAGAGAATTAGGCTATAAAGATAAGATTATTTCTTTTGAACCTATGGCATCTCCCTGGAAAGTTCTTAAGCATTTTAGCAAGCATGATTTATTGTGGTTAGTGCCTTCAAGAACAGCAATAGGAGACTTTACTGGTGAAGTAGAAATTAATATTTCTTCAAACTCAGAAAGTAGTTCTATTCTCCCAATGCTAGATGAGCACTCAGCGGCTGTTCCTGAGTCAATCTACGAGGGTAAAGAAAAAGTTGAAATTGATACTTTAGATAATTTAGTTACAGACTATATTGATTCTTCTTCAAATATATTTATAAAAATTGATACACAAGGTTTCGAAGAAGAGGTTTTAAATGGAGGTAAGGTTACAATTGATAAATGCATAGGAGTTCAGCTTGAGTTATCTCTAATTGAATTATATGAAGGACAAAAGTTATGGGATTATTTTATTCCTTTGTTATTAGATAAGGGCTTTGAATTATGGTCTATAAGTCCTGTTTTTGTAAACCCAGAAAAAGGTAGAATGTTACAGATTGATGCTACATTCTTTAAAAAAGAAGGATAATGATGACTAAATTCTTTAAAAAGATAATTTTTGTATTTGATCCTATTTTTGCTTTATTAGCAATTTTGGGTTCCCTCGCATTGATTGCGAAAAGGGCCTGTGTAGCATCATTTAATAATATGGCACTCACGAGGTTTGTCTTTAAGAAAATTAATTATCTTCCCGTTCAGGGTCATTACTATGAGCCACTTTCTTTAAATAAAAAAGGAGGGCATTTAAGACCAAATATTTCTAGATTACTATTTGAAGATAAAAAAGATTTTGAGTTTCTGCAAAGTATTCAAAGACCTCAAGAATTTATTGAGTCATACAGTAAAGGGAATCTTAAAAGTTTAGGTTTTCAATTTGAAAATGGTTCATTTGAATCCGGGGATGCCGAAGTGCTCTATTACTTTATAAGATCATTCAATCCTTCTAGAGTAATTGAAATAGGAGGTGGGCATTCTAGCAAAATAATAAATGCTGCTCTTCTTTCTAATAAATCTGAGGGCTCCAATAATGAACATATTATTATTGAACCTTATGAAAACCCCTGGCTAGATTCTTTGTCTAGTAGAATTGTACGCGAACCAGTCCAAGAGCTTGATTTAACTTTTTTCAGTCAACTAACTGAAAACGATGTCTTATTTATAGATTCTAGTCACGTTATTTCTTCACAAAACGATTGTGTATTTGAATATACAGAAATTTTACCTATTTTAAACTCAGGAGTTATTATTCATGTGCATGATATTTTCTCTCCTTTTGAATATCCAAACGAATGGATTGAAGAAAAATACTTTAATTGGGCAGAACAATATTTATTAGAGTCTATTCTTTTGAATTCAGATAAATTCCAGATATTGGCACCTTTAAATTGGCTATCTAAAGATACTAAGAAATTTTCTAAAATATGTCCTTATTTTAAAGAATCTCGAAATCCTGGCTCTTTCTGGATAAAGAAATTATAAAAATTTCTACATCTTTCTTATGAATCCTCATAATCCTAAGATTTCTATAATTACCTCAACATTGAATAGTGCAAAGACTCTTCCTGACCTAATCGAATCAATTAGTATGCAGACCTTTAAAGAATTTGAATGGGTCATAGTAGATTCTGCATCTGATGACGGGACTATTGAACTCCTAGAAAAGTCTGGTTTAGTTAATAAATTAATATCAGAAAAGGATTCAGGCATCTATGAAGCTTGGAATAAAGGATTGGAAGTAGCAAATGGTCAGTATATATGTTTTATAGGTTCTGATGATGTCTTCGAAGAATCCAATTCATTACAACTCATTGCTAATTCAATATCGGAGGAGGTTGATATAATCACTGCAAGAGTGCGAGTAATCAATCAATATAATACTACTATAAAGCTGTACGGAAATAGTTGGTCGCATTCAGATATAAAAAAAAGTCAGAATATTGCCCATCCTGGAGCTCTTTTTAGGTCAGAATTATTTAAGGATTATGGAAATTTTAAGGAGAGCTATAAAATAGCAGGTGATTATGAGTGGTTACTTAGACTGAATAAAGATGTAACAGCAAGATTTCTAAATAAAGTAATAATTAGAATGGGTGATAGTGGCGTGAGTAATAGTAACTTATTACGAGTCTTGAAAGAAACCAGAGAGGCCCAAAGAGAGAATTTACCAAGTTCAATATATAGGGATATTAACTTTTTAATATATGTCATAAGAGTTTTTTTATCGATGACTTATAGAAAATTAAAACAACTGTATAGATAATATGTTGGTAGTTAAGGACTTTGCAGTACTAAAAATTATATCTGTCGTTTATTTATTTTTTAATTCCCTATTCTTACCTCATGGTCTTTTGTATACAACTCTTCTCTCCCCTTTATTTTTTCTATTTCTATCCGATAAAAAAGAACTAATATATATTATTGGCTATCTCTCTGTGGCTTTAATATTTGCAACTTTTCATATTTTACAAAACCCACAGCTAGATATATATTTCTTCACAAGGTCTTTTTTACTCTATTTTATGGTCTTTATATCTTCCTTGGCTGCTTATGTTTCAATTAAAAATTTATCCAGTTATCAATTCTTAGAAGTACCTTCTTTTTTGGTAAAAATTAATTTTTTCTTTTTTTGTTTTGCTGTTTTTAGTCTTCTTACACCTTTTCTATCTCTTTTTTGGATGGAAGGTAGGTTGAAAATGCTTCATTATGAACCGTCTTACTACGCCACACTAATTTCTCCTCTATTTATTATTTCTTTATTTAACTACCTATTATCAAAGAGTAAAGGCAGCCTCAAATCACTTTTCATGATAAGCATTCCTTTACTATTTACCCTATCTGCTGGAGTGATTGGATCAATAATGATTGCTTCATTGATTGCTTTCTTCATTTTTTTTAGGCAGATAATTTTTAATAAGCGTTTTATTTTTATTCTATTTTTAGCTCTTATAATTTTTTCTTTACTACTATTGGCAGGGAGTTCTTTAATAGATAGGTTTTTTTTAGTTATAGCAGGTTCAGATAGCTCAGGAATAGTTAGAACTTTTCAAAGTAATTATGTTGCGAATAAAGTTGCCTTAGAAACTAGCATTATTTTCGGAAGTGGATTTGGGCAATCAAAATTACTAGCTATTAAATACTTTGATGAATTTTGGCTAGGGCTAGACTATGCCCGTATTGCAAACTCAGTAGCAGGTTTGTATGCTGAATTTGGTATCCTTGGAATCTTACTTAAATTTTTTATTTGTATATTTCTTTTCTTCAAGACACGAGTTATAAACTCTCCATTACGCATTTGTTTCTTCATATTTGTTTTTACATATCAGTTCACAGGGAGCTATACTACAAATCTTGCAGAATATATTCTTTGGATATTGGCTTTTTTACCAATCCTCACACAATATGAAACGAAAGTATTTGGTAATTAAAAATTGAATTTGAATACTAAGCCAACTAATTCCAGAGTAATTTTTGTTCACATATATAATGATTATTCTGGAAGTCCCTATGTACTGAAGAAGATAATAGAAAACTTCAAGGGTGAAAATAAAATTTTACTCAAAGGGTCGGCTGGGAATGGTTTTCTGAACTCTACAAAGGTAAGTAAACTAGATTTCTTTTACAAGAGAGGAAAAAATAAATTCTCCACTCTGTTCTTTTATATTTTGAGCCAGATTAGCCTTTTTTTATTATTGATAAAAGTTTCAGGCCTCTCAAGAAATAATCTTATCTACATCAATACGCTATTACCATTTGGAGCAGCCTTTTATGGCTTCATTACAAAAAACAGAATTGTTTATCACCTGCATGAGATTTCTTTAAGTCCAAGAATCTTTTTAAATTTTTTAAGATTTGTCTGTAAAAAAACCTCTTCCCTTAACATTTATGTAAGCGAAACCCATCACGAGATTTTTAATATAAGTAATGTTAAGAGCATTATTTTATATAACTCTTTAGAGAAAGATTTTCTAAAACGCGCCTCAAATTTTCAGTATGAACCTTTAATTGATGGAAATATGAATATACTTATGATCTCTTCGCCAAGGGATTATAAGGGTATTCCTGAATTATTTAATATTGCCAACAAAACGAAGGAAATAGAAAATATAAAATATCATTTACTGGTAAATGGATCATATTCGGATATTGAAGTCTATAAGGATAGGTTTGGAGAGTTAGATAATTTAATTATTTACCCTAAAACTGACGAAACATTTAAGTTTTTTGAAAAAGCATCTTTATTAATCAATTTATCCAGAGTAGATATGTGGATAGAGACATTTGGGATGACTATACTAGAGGCCATGGCTTATGGTATTCCTGTAATAGCACCTCCTATTGGAGGCCCTAAAGAGCTTATAAGAGATGGACGGGAAGGAAGGCTAATAGATTCTAGGAATATAGATGAACTTATTGAGACAATCTTGAATATGCATGATAATCATAAGATGATGAAAGATTTCTCAGTCTCTGCAAGGCTGAGATCGAAGGAGTTTAATGATCCTGATTTATCTTTTTTAAATGAAATTTAGATGAAACAAAACTTCAGACATAGCTACTTTACACTTGATTTGGAAGACTTCTGTTTTGATTTTCAGAGATCTTTAGGTATAGCAGAACCTGAAAGTAGACCTAAATCCATTTTAAAATCTTTAGATAGAGTAAATCAAATACTTTCTCAATCTAAGATAGATAATTTTACTAATTTTGTTACAGGGCAGGTTGCGCACATGCATCCAGAAATAGTTTATGAATTATCAAAATCTGGAAATGAAATAGGCTGTCATGGAAATTTTCATGACAATGTATGTGATATGGAGAAAAATCTTTTTAGATCAGAACTGCAAAAGGCCAAAAAATCTATCGAGATTGCCTCCAATCAGCCCTTGCTGGGTTTCAGAGCTCCAAGACTCTCTATTGGAAAAGATGATGAATGGGCCTTTGATATACTGAAAGAAAATTTCTTATATGACTCTAGTGAGTCTTTGGAGGTTAAAGGGAGTAGGTATAATTCAAGTCCTTATTACACTAAGAGTGAAGGATTTTTTGAGATTCCTCTTTTAAAGCTAAAAACTATCTTTGGGTTAAAATCCATAGTTATAGGCGGAACCTATTTTAAAATTCTCCCCTATAAAGAAATTGTTCGATTACTTGATGAAGTTATAGATCTTGGATATTCGCCAATAATATATGCTCATCCATATGAGTTCTTATGGGAGGGAGAGTTTTGGACCGACCTAAAGAAGATTGAAAATAAGCCTTTAGGAACAATTCAGTACTTAAGGCAAAATCAATGGCTGAAATTAGGTAACAAATTATTTGTAAAGAAACTAAAGAAGGTTTTAGACAATTTTCCTCATCAAGGCAATCTAAAGGATATGTTTACCTAAAAGGTATCCATACTTAAACCATCAAAATATATACTTGATAGGAGTTCAGGCGTTATTTCGCTGTTAAGGCTCTTAACGATTACATGCCAAGGAGAGGGTCTCAACCTCTGGGGGAAGTTAAGGGTAGGTTTAATGCCTTTACCAAAATATGGCTTAAAGTGGAAAATCTTTTTTTTCTGCTTTAATAATTTAGAGTAAGTTTCAGATATTTCTCCTTCAAATAAATTGAAGTTAATATTTTTAATTTTACAAGAAATAATTAATTTATTTTTCCTCTCAATTAAGGAATAGTTGTTTGAAGGATTCTTTAATCGCCATTGAAGCCATTCTATATCTTTATCTAATTCTAGATAGTTTACTGTTTTATTTTTCTCTCCTCCCAATAATGCAAGTTCAACAGATCCAATTTTGTTAAATCCTAATGACTTTTCGAACGCATATATAGAGTTTTGGTTGGCTATACCGCACACAAATTTTATATTGTTATTAGAGGCTAATTCATAGGTTTTTGTTGCCAACTTTTTAAAGAGGCCTTTTCCTTGATGATTTGGCGCGGTTGCCGTATTCAATGACATTGAACCAAGAATTGTTTCATTTTTATACCTAAAAACTCTAGGAATAACGGCATAATGAGCTACTAATATGTCTCCTTGATAGGCATCAAAGCCTATAACTTTACCATGAGGATTATCAAGGTATATCCATTTCAGATATTCTTTATTTAGCTTTTCATCTCCTGGGTAGCACAAAGAAAATAGATCTTCATAATCTTCTAGATGAGGATTTGGTCCTGTAGGTTTAAAGCTATAGTCTTTTAATTCCAATTTTTTGAATTTTTTCAATCAAATCCTAGACTCATAAGCTGTATAATGCAAGACTCTAAATTCTCAATTGAATACTATAGATAAATCAAATACTTAGATATGAATAAGATTGCCGTTATTGGTTCAGTTGGATTACCAGCTATGTATGGAGGTTTCGAAACCTTGGTTGAAAATTTAATTAAAGCTGATGGGGAGAAGTTTTCTGTTTACTGTTCTTCTAGGGTATACAAAGAAAAACTAAATAGTTACTTCGGAGCTGAGTTAATTTATATTCCAATTAAACCTAATGGTGTGCAGGCAATCTTTTATGATATTTTTTCAATAGTTCATGCAGTTTTGAATGGAAGCAAGAAACTCCTAGTTTTAGGGTCATCAGGTTCTTTAATTTTCCCTTTGATAAAGTTTTTTTTTCCAAAAGTACAGATCATTACTAATATAGATGGATTGGAATGGTATAGATCAAAATGGAATAAAGGTCTAAAAAAGCTTTTTATTAAATATATTATTAAAATAGCAATCAAGTATTCTGACAAAATTGTATCTGATAATCAGGCCATAGCAGACTATTTACTTCTCTCTTTTAATCAAGACTCAATAGTTATACCTTATGGCGGAGACCATGCCTTAATTCAACAAACTCAAAATAATGATAAGAATTACTTTTTAGGATTATGTAGAATTGAACCGGAAAATAATATTTCTATAATTTTACAAGCCTTTGCTGAAAATTCTCAAAATTTAATTTTTATAGGAAATTGGGACTATTCTGACTACGGTAAAGATATGAGGGAAAGCTTTAAAAATTATAAGAACATTAAATTAATGGATCCTGAATACGATCCAGAAGTACTTTTTAATATAAGGGCTAATTGTACCTCTTATATTCATGGCCACTCAGCCGGAGGGACTAACCCTTCGTTGGTTGAAATGATGCACTTTGGTAAAGACATCATAGCTTTTGATTGTGAGTTTAATAGAGCTACTCTAGAAAATGAAGGCTACTACTTTCATGATGTGAATTCTCTAAAATCTTTAACAAATAAGAGTAATCATAACCTTCATGGTAAAAAGATTCTTGAGATTGCTAAACGAAGATATACTTGGGATATTGTAAACAAACAATATTTCGATCTTTTTAGGTAGGTACATTTGAATATTTTAGTCACGGGTGGTTCGGGTTTTATTGGGAGTGCCTTGATTAGGCATATACTTACCAAGACAGATCACAATGTTGTGAATGTTGATAATTTAACTTACGCGGCTAATCAATCCTCTGTTCTGCTTGCAAATCATTTTAAATCTAGATACCGCTTTGAGAAAGTCGATATATGCGATAAAAAAGAAATACTAAGAGTTTTTGAGACTCATCAACCTGATTATGTAATGAACCTCGCTGCTGAGAGTCATGTTGATAATTCGATCTTAGACCCGTCTCAATTTGTAGCCACCAATATCAATGGAACTTTTAACCTTCTTGAGAACGCCAGGTCTTATTTCGATAAGCTTGATCCTGAAAATAAGAAATCTTTTAGATTTCTTCATGTATCTACAGATGAAGTATTTGGAGATCTTGATGGAACTAAGGAAAAATTTACTGAAATAACAAGATATAATCCGTCTTCGCCTTATTCTGCATCTAAAGCCGCCTCAGATCACCTAGTAAAAGCCTGGTGGAGAACTTATGAACTGCCTATCTTACTTACAAATTGTTCTAATAACTACGGTCCTTATCAATTTCGTGAGAAGTTAATACCTCACATGATATTCAATGCCTTAAAAGGAGAGCCTTTGCCTATATATGGAGATGGTTTACAGATCAGAGATTGGCTATATGTTGACGATCATGTAGATGCTCTTATGCATATTCTTAAGTTTGGAGTAATAGGAGAAACTTATAATATTGGAGGCAATAATGAAAAAACCAATTTTGAAGTTGTTAATATAATTTGTGATAATTTGGAGCTTTCACTTATAAAAAAGCCTAAAAATACAAAATATTTTAGAGATTTAATTAAGCATGTAGAAGATAGGCCTGGTCATGATTTAAGATATGCAATTGATGCATCTAAATTAGAACAAGATTTAGAATGGAAGCCAAATGAAACATTTGATACGGGGATTATAAAAACCATTGATTGGTACATCACTAACAAAGACTGGTTAGTGGAATAAAAAATATATGTTGGATCTCAAAATAGATTTAAATTATGAATAGATCAACAAAGGGCATAGTTTTAGCCGGGGGAACTGGTACGAGGCTTTATCCAATTACACACGGTACATCTAAACAGCTCCTACCTATTTATGATAAACCAATGGTCTATTATCCGATCTCTGTTTTAATGCTTGCAGGTATTAAAGATATATTGCTGATATCAACACCCGAAGATATAGATAGCTTTAGAAATCTGTTGGGAGACGGCTCAAGTTTCGGTATAAATTTAAATTATAAAATACAGCCGAGCCCAGATGGTTTAGCACAAGCATTCATCTTGGGTGAGACATTTATAAAAAATAATAATGTAGCTTTAATTCTGGGAGATAATATTTTTTATGGTCAACATTTTACAGATTATCTCAACAATGCAATTAACCAAGAAAGTGGAGCTACAATATTTGGCTATCACGTGCAGGATCCGGAACGTTTTGGCGTTATAGAATTCGATGGTGCTGGTAAGGCAATATCCATAAATGAAAAACCCATAAAACCAAAATCTAATTATGCTATTACCGGACTTTATTTTTATGATAACGATGTCATAGAGATCTCTAAAAGTCTTTCACCTTCTACTAGGGGGGAATTAGAAATAACTGATATTAATAAAATATATCTTAGTAGAGAGCAACTAAAAGTACAGATTTTCGGTAGAGGCTTTTCTTGGCTTGATACAGGTACTTATGATTCGCTATTGGAGGCCAGCCAATTTGTGCAAACTATAGAGCGCTCTCAGGGATTGAAGATAGCTTGTCTTGAAGAAATAGCTTATAACAACGGCTGGATATCAATAGATGATTTAATTGAAAGATCAGAAATTTATATCAATAATGGATATGGAGAATACCTCAAGAAATTGATTAAGGAAGTTTAATGCAGGTTATTAAAACTAAATTAGATGATTGTGTAATTATTGAACCTAAAGTTTTTGATGATGAGAGAGGTTTTTTCCTTGAGACATATCAAGAAGCTCGTTATAGAGAACTATTAAAGATTGATTACTCCTTTATCCAAGATAACCATTCACGATCTTCATATAAAGTTCTTCGAGGCCTTCATTTTCAGAAAAAAAACCCTCAAGGTAAGCTGGTAAGAGTTACAAAAGGAGAAGTATTTGATGTAGCGCTGGATATAAGAGTTCAATCGAAGACATTTGGTCAATGGGAAGGGATATACTTAAATGAAACTAACAAAAAACAATTTTGGATACCCCCTGGTTTTGCTCATGGATTTGTAGTTCTTTCTGATCTTGCTGATTTTGAGTATAAATGCACAAATTATTATGATCCGTCTGATGAAAACACAATAGCTTGGAATGATCCAGATTTATCGATCGAATGGCCTATTACTGATCCGATACTTTCAGTTAAAGACTCTTCTGCTTATCGCCTATCTGAAATGGAGTTATGAGAGTTTTAATTCTTGGTAGCAATGGTCAATTAGGTACTTGCCTGGAAGAAAAGTTTAGAAATTATAAATATGAGAAAGTCTATCTAGATAAAACAAGTTTAGATCTTACTGATTTCTTAAAAACTAGAAATATCATAAAAGAAATTAATCCTGGTTTTATTATTAACGCAACTGCATATACGGCCGTTGATAAAGCTGAGGAACATCATCACAAGGCTGACTTAATTAATCACCTTTCTGTGAAAAACTTGTCTTTTGTAGCAAAAACTTTAGATTCGTGTTTAATACACATATCCACTGACTATGTTTTCAATGGCCAGAAGAATCTACCCTACGTAGAATCAGATTATCCCGATCCTCAAGGAAATTATGGCAAATCAAAACTAAGAGGGGAATTGGCAATTACTACTTCAGGATGTAGGTATATAATCATAAGAACAGCATGGTTATTTAGCGAACATGGAAATAATTTTTTAAGAACTATTTTGTCTTTATCTTCAAAAAAAGAGCATTTAGACATTGTAGGAGATCAAACAGGCTGCCCCACTTACTGTAAAGATTTAGCGTATGTCATATCCTGCCTTCCTGCGCTAATAGACGAAGAAAGTCAAAATAAGATCTATCATTATGCTGGCAATGAATCATGCTCTTGGTTCGAGTTTGCGGAAGTAATTTTATCTGAATTGAGAGAAAAGGATTTACCTTTTGATTTACCAATATTAAACAAGATCAAAAGCTCAGAATATCCTACATTGGCTAAGCGGCCTAGTAACTCTCAACTTAATTCATCTCTTTTTGAAGAGACTTTCAACTTAAAATCATCTAACTGGAGAGAGGGTGTTAAGCATTCAATAAACTCTTTAGAGTTGAATAGATAATATAATTTGGAATGTGAATATGTCGTTAATCTATTTTTATTCTTCTTTATTAACATTCTCATCTATAGTTTTAACAATTTTATTTTTTCGTAGACTGAGTATTTTAGATCGGCCTGACGGAGTAAGAAAAATACATAAAGGAGAGATAGCATTAGGGGGAGGGCTAGCTTTATTTTTATCATCAACTTTAGCCTTGTACTTGTTTTATCCAGAATTTTCTCCAGGTAATTTTGGAGCTCATCCGGCCCTCTCTTCGATTTGGGCTATTTCTTCTGTCATCATCATTATGGGCTTGATTGATGATATAAAACCTATTCCAGTGAGTATACGAATCATTATACAAGTGATTGCAAGTTGGCTCGTAATTGCTTCAACAGATGTTTACCTTACAGATCTAGGTAACTTATTTGACCTTGGAAATATTGAACTTGGTAAATTTGGCATACCAATAACAATATTTATGGTGGTTGGAGTTTGTAATGCCTTTAATATGTTAGATGGAATGGACGGTCTTGTGGCCTTTCTATTATTAATTCCTGCTACTGTTTTGTCTTATATTGCATATACAGTAAATATTGAAGGTTTAATTTTCCTTCCCACCGCTGTCCTCACTACCTTTTTAATATTTAACCTCGGGCTACTAGGAAAAAAATGGAAAATCTTTTTAGGTGACTCTGGATCGATGTGGCTTGGCTTTATAACTTCCTGGTTTTTAGTTTGTTTTGCGGAGAATGAAACTCGATTCAACTTCCATCCTGTTTCAGCTCTTTGGTTTGTATTGATACCAGTTGTAGATGCTATGTCTACATTTACTACAAGACTATTAAATAGGAAATCAATGTTTGATGGAGATAGAACTCATTTACATCATATACTTATTGATCTTGGAATGAAAAAATCAACAGTCTTATTAATTTTTATTATTTTTAGTCTTTCCTTTAGTTTACTTGCTCTATATTTTATTAAATACGACACACCAGAGTATCTTCAATTTTATGGATTTCTGACTGTTTGGTTTTTCTATCACCTTCTTATTAAGGTTCCTATGACTTCATCACATAAACCATGATATTGGTAACCTCATATAGTATTTCATAACTTGTTTACAATAATCGATAATATTGACGATCTGGCTTACTTAAATAATGAGCTATTAGAAAAATCTTTTCTAGGAGTAGATACAGAATTTAGGAGGACTACTAAAGATAATATGAGATTGGCTTTGCTCCAGGTTAACGACGAAGAAGAAACTTATCTAATAGATACTGTCCTTATTGCAGATCCTTTTGAGCATGCCAGTTTTCTATTTTCAGAATCAGTAATTAAGATATTTCATTCTTGCAAGGAAGACTTAGAAGCAATATTTTCTTGGACAAATAAAGAGATGATTAATATATTCGATACGCAAATTGCAAATTCATTTTTGAATGGTGATTTTACAATTGGTTATCAAGGTTTAGTACAACAGGAACTAGATATAATCTTAAATAAGAACGAGACAAGGTCAAATTGGACAAGAAGGCCACTTTCCGACTCTCAGTTAAAGTATGCAGCATTAGATGTAGAGTACCTAATTTATCTTTATAAGATTCAAAAAGAGCAGTTACTTAAAACGTCAAAGCTTAATTGGCTTATACAAGACACTGAAAGACTTTTAAAAATTACATTCAATCAACTCAGTGTTTATTCGGAATTAGAAAGAACAATAACCAAAAATCAAGAAACAGAAATTTTAAAGAAGTTTAATGAGATTGTAGAGAATATTTCTAAGAGAGAAGAAATAAACCCAACTCTATTTTTTTCAAAAAAATCTCAAAAGGATTTTTTAAGGTTAGTTTTTCACAAGGGATTAGACTTTGCCTCTAAAGAAATTACTACTTGGCGAAGTGACTTAATAAAAGAAGAAATGCTTAATCTATTGAGATAGCCAAATGTTTTGGTTTATTTACTCTATAGCTTCAATATTACTAAGTTTAAGTCTTGCAAGAATAAATAATAAATACTTTTTTGAATTATTTATATTTTTTCTAGTTGTTTTAAATACTCCTGCACAGATAGAAGTTCTAGGATCAAACTATGCACCTTCTATATTCACTTTCTTTTTCAATATTTTCTTTGAACAAGAATTTTCTTATAGAGTCTTAAGACCTTTAGTATTATCCATTCCTGTTTGTTTATTTTCTATGTATCTATTTACATTGATTAAAAGAAAATTCTTTTAATTTCTAAATTCTTTAGGTCAAGGATACCAATTGCATTATTTCCTTTTAACATGCCTGCAGACTCACCTGGATTAAAATATAAGACACCATTCTTTATTTCATTTCTGTATCTATGGGTATGCCCATGTATAACCACATCAATATTTTTATTTACTGATAAAAAACTGTCTATTAAGTCAGGTTCATGGAATATAGCAATTTTTCTATCTTTTAAATTGATTAAATTTGGAGGTTCTTTAAATAGAAAATTATATTTCAAAGCTGTCTCTTTAATGCCTATTTCGTTCCTATCATTATTTCCATAGACGCCTATAAGTTGGCTATTCAATTTAGAAAATTGCTCTAAAGATTTTGCATTTGCTATATCTCCAGTATGAATAACTTTTGACACTCCTGCACTATTAAATAGATTAATAAGCTTATCAATATTCTTAATATTATTATGAGTGTCACTAACGACACCAATTTTCATACAATGGTCTAAATTTTTTCTAAGATGTGTATTCCACAAGCACTTCCTAAGCCTATAACATGAGTCATACCAATCTTTGCATTCTCAACTTGCCTCTCTCCTGCTTCACCCCTAAGATGTGTACAAACTTCATAGATATTAGCTATTCCTGTTGCTCCTAAAGGGTGCCCCTTTGAAAGTAGTCCACCAGAAACATTAACTGGTATTCTTCCTCCTAGTTCTACTTCTCCTTCATCAATCAATCTGCCAGCTTCTCCATCGCCACATAAACCTAGATTTTCGTAGTGCAGCATCTCTGCAGTTGCAAAACAGTCATGTAATTCAACAAGATCGACGTCACTAGAGTCCAGACCAGCCATTTCGTATGCTTCGGCGGCAGCTTTTCTAGTACAAGAATTAACATCAGGCATGACAAGATCTCTTTCTTGATAAGGATCACTCGTCATGACTGAGGCTTTAATTCTTACAGCTCTTTGCATGCCCAGTTCTTTTGCTTTCTTTTCAGATACAAGCACTGCAGCGGCAGCCCCATCAACATTTACAGAACACATTAACTTAGTATTAGGGTAAGAAATCATTTCAGCATTCATAACTTCGTCCAAAGGAGTTTCAATTTGATACCTTGCTTTTGGGTTCATAGTAGAATGGTGATGATTTTTTACTGAAATTTTTGCAAATTGCTCGAAAGTGGTTCCGTACTGTCTTGCATGCTCCATACCAGCTTCAGCAAAAACTGCTGGCATAGTCCCAGATCCCAACAAACCTTCTTTAGGAATACCTACTCCACCACCAGCTCCTCCAAGAAGGCCAGTACCCATTTGCTCTACACCTACTGCAAGCACTACGTCGTAAAGCCCTGCTTTAATAGAAGTCCATGCCTCTCTAAAGGCTGTTGCACCTGTTGCACATGCATTTGAGCAATTAACTACTGGTATGCCTGTTTGGCCAATTTCTTGAAGAATTCTTTGACCCACCATTGCGTTAGCTTGTCCAAGATTTCCACAATAAAAGGCTTCCATATTCCCTATATTCAATCCAGCATCATCTAGTGCTAATAAGGC
>MDSV01232647.1_pt1 | contig 15087 bp, 15 predicted proteins | sample 810851 | NCBI WGS metagenome assembly MDSV01 (sample SAMN05326640, study PRJNA326480) | marine metagenome | isolation source: seawater | place: Atlantic Ocean: North East | collected 2012
TAACCTCTTTTAAAAATCTGAAAACTTTCAATGGCAGCAATTTAGCAGATTGTCTTTGTGAACATCCTTTTAATAATTTGGGTTATGATTTTGATGTTAAACCCTTTCACGGTGATTTTGTGAACCTTGAACAAGGAACTGGTATTGTGCATATAGCGCCGGGTCATGGTGATGATGATTATAATTTAGGAATTAAAAATGGTATTGATATTGTTCAAACGGTTCAGGATGATGGTAGATATAATCATCACGCAAAAGGATTTGAGAATGAACATATTTATAAGGTCGATGACAAGATAGCAGAAAAATTAAATGAATTTTCAAAACTTTTATTTAAGGGCACATTGCGTCACAGTTATCCTCATTCATGGAGATCTAAGGCCCCCTTAATTTATAGAAATACTCCACAGTGGTTTATATCAATGGAAAAAAATAAATTGAGAGACATTGCTCTAAAATCAATTGATGAAACAGATTTTTACCCGCCTCAAGGACAAACTCGTTTACGATCAATGATTGAGACAAGGCCCGATTGGTGTATTTCAAGACAGAGAGTATGGGGAGTACCTCTACCTCTTTTTGTTAATAAAGAAACTGGTCAGCCCCTTAGAGATATAGAAGTTGTAGAAAGAATAGCTGATATTTATGAAAAAGAAGGAAGTGATACTTGGTTTACTGAGGATCCTCAGAGATTTTTGGGAGATAAATACAGTATAGAAGATTATGAACAGGTAAAAGATGTTGTTGAAGTATGGTTTGACAGTGGTTCTACCCATGCATTTTGTTTAGAAAAAAGAGAAGATCTCAAATGGCCAGCATCGATGTATTTAGAAGGTAGTGACCAACATCGTGGATGGTTTCATTCATCACTATTAGAATCCTCAGGAACAAGAGGAAGAGCACCGTATGAAAGTGTTTTAACACACGGTTTTGTTGTTGATGGAAAAGGAAGAAAAATGTCAAAATCTCTAGGGAATGTTATTTCTCCAGATGACATTTTGAAAAAATATGGAGTTGATATACTACGTTTGTGGGTTGTTGCTTCAGACTATTATGATGACTTAAAATTAGATAATACTATCTTACAATCTCAAACTGATTCTTATCGAAGAATAAGGAATACTTTTCGATATTTAATTGGCAATCTTGATGGTTTTAATGATGATGAAAAAATAAACGAAAATGATTTTCCAGATTTAGAAAAATTTATTTTACATAGATTATGGGAGATAGATAAGACGATCCAAGAATGTGTAAAAACTTTCAACTTTCATTTAATGTTTACTACTTTGTTAAATTATTGTTCTAATGATTTATCAGCATTTTATTTTGATATTAGAAAAGATATTATTTATTGTAATGGAAAACAATCTATTGAAAGAAGATCTTGTAGAACATTACTAGATATTATTTTTAATTATCTAGTAAGATGGTTTGCTCCCTCTCTATCTTTTACAACTGAAGAAGCATGGAAATCTAGAAATAATCACTCAAGTGTACATTTAGAAGATTTTTATATAGCCCCAGAAAATTATAAAAATTCTAAAATTAATGATAACTGGATAATATTAAAACAAATTCGTAAAGTGATAACTGGTGCTCTTGAGAAAAAAAGAGCAGAGAAAATCATTGGATCAAGTTTGGAGGCACATATTGATATTTATTTAGAAAAATCAACTTTAGAAAAAGTGAAGGGTTATCAATTAGATGAAATAAGTATTACATCATCATTTGCCCTTCATGAAATTAATACTAATTCTGATGGTTTTAGCCTAGAAGAAGTGTCAAATGTAAAAGTTGAAGTATCAAAAACTTCAGGAAAAAAATGTCAAAGATGTTGGAAATATAAAAAAGAACTAATTCGTGATGAAATATGTAATCGCTGTGATAATGCAATATCTTAGGTAATTAAACTTGCAAAAAATTACCATATTTTTACTTTTAGTTTTAATGGATTTGATATCAAAATATTTTGTTTTTAACTATATTGATTTGTATCAATTTTTTAAAATAACTGATTTTTTTGATATTACTCACATTCATAATTTTGGCGTATCCTTTGGATTATTCTCTGGAACTATCTCCTCAGTATTCTTAATTTTAATTGGATTAATGGTCACTTTATTTGTCGCTTATCTTTATATGAATTCAAGTGATGTCTTGGAGCGCTGGGGTTTATTTATTATTATTTGTGGAGCAATAGCAAATATAATTGATCGATTTATTAATGGATATGTTATAGATTTTTTATACTTCCACATTAATCAATTTTATTGGCCAGCATTTAATTTTGCTGATATTTATATCTCTATTGGTATATTAATGATAATAACAAACATGGTGAAAAGAATAAATAAGAGCTAGTTATGAAAATTATTTTATCACTATTGATATTTTCGTCTCTTTTTTTAGTATCCTGTTCTAAAATTAGAGAAAGTGCAGGAGTAAATAGAAAAAATATAGATGAATTTAAAGTTGTTGAAAATCCTCCTTTAGTTATTCCTCCAGATTTTAATTTGCTTCCACCTGAGCAATTATCTGAAAAAAATATCAACAATGTTGAGAGTGAATTAGCAAAAGAAATCCTTTTTGGTTTAGATGAAGATAGTAGTGATGAGAATATAGAGTTGTCAACTATGGAAACTATTATAAATCAAACAAACGCAAATGAAGTAAATGATAATATTCGAGAAGAAATAAATGAGCAATTTGCATCTGAAAAAAATATAAAATCTAAAACGTGGGAAAATGAAACAGAAATTCTCGACTCAATTGCTGAGTCGGAAAGATTGCGAAATGAGCATTTAGGGATTGTTGTTGAAGAAAAAGAAGAAATTAAAACCAAAAAAATAAAAAATAAAAAGAAAAAAAGATTTTTCTTTTTTTAAACCTAATGAATATAAATTTTATAAATATAAATTTTGAAAAAGATATTAATCTTCCAGATAATATTGAAATTTTAAACGATAAAATAAAAAAAATTTGTTATAAACTCCCAGCTCTTAATATTGTAAAGGACGTTAATTTATTAGATTACACTATTGAGCAAACACAACAATTTAAGATCAAAAAAAAAAAATTTGTTGTTTTTGGGACTGGAGGATCAAATCTTGGAGCGCGTGCTTTAATTAATACTCTAATTAATCAACCTAATAATATTTTATTTTTTGATAATATTGATCCATTATTTTTTCAAAATCAAATAGTAAATTTAGATATAAAGACCACTGGGTTTATTATCATATCAAAATCAGGTACAACGCCTGAAACTTTATCACAATTTGGCAGTGTTATTAACCTTGCAAGAGAAAAAAATAATTTAGATCTTTTATTTAAAAATTCATTAGTTGTAACTGAGTTTAAAGATTCCCCCTTATACAACATTGCAAAAAAAAATAATTGTAAACTTCTTGAACATAAAAAAGATATTGGTGGGCGATATTCCATCTTCTCCAATGTGGGAATGATACCAGCTATTTTGAGTGGATTAGATGTAAAAAAAATACATTCAGGGGCTCTAAAAGCTATCAAAAAAAATGATTATTTGGACTCTATTAAATTTGCTCAAATATTTAAATATTGTTCATCAAATAATTATCTATCAAATGTTATTATGACTTACTCAGATGGTTTAAATTATTTTGGCAAATGGTATCTTCAACTATGGGCAGAGAGCATTGGAAAAAAAAATAGGGGAGTCACACCATTACATGCAATAGGAACAACTGATCAGCATAGCCAACTCCAACTATATTTAGATGGACCTAAAGATAAATTTTTTACTTTTATAAAAAGTAATTATCAGAAAAAAGGTTTAAAGATTGATGCCAATATAATGAAAGATCAGTCTGTTAATTATTTATTAAATAAAACAATGGGTGATTTGATGCATGCAGAACAAGATGCAACTATAGATACATTTAAACTAAATAAATTCAAATATCGAGAGATTCTATTAAATGAAATTAATGAAGAGTCTATGGGTGCACTGATGGCAGATAGTATTATAGAAACTATTGCTACATGTATTTATTTTGAAGTTGATCCTTTTGATCAGCCAGCTGTAGAGCAAGGTAAAATTCTAACAAAGAAATACTTAAGCTAATTCAAAAACAAAATTTTTGTTTTTCCATAAATCTTTTCCTTTATGAAAGATAAGCCTTTTGGAATAGCAATCTTTTCTTTATTTGAAATTTCAATAACTATGAATGTATTTTTTGTTTTAATTTTATTTTTTAATATTTTTAATAAAATTAAATTAATATTTTCTTTGCTATATGGAGGATCAATAAATATTATAGATGGTTCAATTAAAAATTTTTTATCTAAATTATCAATCGCATTACCAAATATTATTTCAAATTCTTTTTTTTTGCAAATCTTTTGGCAATTTTTTTCTAAAATTTTAATTACTTCAATATTATTTTCTATAAAATATGATTTTTCTACACCTCTTGAAATAGCTTCTAAACCAATTAAACCAGATCCTGCAAAAATATCTAAAATGGATTTATTTTTGTATATCTCAATCGATTGTTTTATTGAATAACTCTCTAAAACTGAAAATATAGCTTCTCTTTTAAAGGCTGAAGTTGGTCTTACTAGCTTGTGTGGGACTTCAATTGATGTCTTTTTATATTTTCCTCCAATAATATTAGGCATTTTTAATAACTTTTATTTCTTCAATTTTACCTGCTTTTAAATTTCCAAGTTTATATGACCCATATTGGATTCTTATTAATTTTACAATATTCCAAGAAAAAAATTTGCAGATATTTCTTATCTCACGATTTTTACCCTCTTTTAATTTAGCAATTATCCAAGTGAAATTTTTGTCTGCTTTATCTATTTTAATTTTTATTTTATTATATTTAATATTATCTAATTTGATTCCTCTATTTATCTTTTCAATATCTTTTTTCTCAATTTTTCCTTTTATACATACTCTATAAGTTCTTTCATAACCTGTTCTAGGTAATTCCAAGCTTCGTGAGTAATCACCACTATTTGTAAATAGTAGAAGTCCTTCACTCATAAAATCTAATCTTCCAATGCTAATCATCCTAGGAAGATCTTTTGGTATCAGATCAAATATCCTTTTTCTACCTCTTTCATCTTTTGTAGTACAAATATACTTTATGGGTTTGTACATCTTCCATAATCTAATAGTATCTTGCATTTTGACAATTTTTTTTCCTATAGTTATTCTGTCATCTTTATTTACTGTCTCACTTGGATGAAGGCATAGTTTATTATTAATTTTTACTATTTTTTCAAAAATAAGCTTTTCAGCCTTCCTACGAGAGCAAAATCCAGCATTAGCAATAAACTTTGCTATTCTCATTTTTTAAGCATGATTAATAAAATCTTTAATGATTGTTATATCAGCATCTGTAATTAGAAATTCAGGATGCCATTGTAATCCAAAACACCATGAATGCTTTGTATGTTCTATAGCCTCCACAACATTATCTGAAGCAAAAGCTGAAACAATAAAATTATCTCCTGTTTTTTTCACTGATTGATGATGAGCGCTGTTAACTTTTATATTATCATTTTGGATTATTTCAAAAAGCCTTGAACTTTTTTTAATACTAATCTCATGACTTACCTCATCTCTTGGATTTGGTTGCTCATGTTGTACATTAGTTTTTATCGAGGTATTAATATCTTGAATTAAATCACCACCACTTGCTACATTCATTAATTGCTCACCACCACATATGCCTAAAATTGGCTTTGAAGTATTAAGAAATTGATTAAATATTTCAATTTCAAAATTAGTTCTTTCACTTTTTATATTTCTTGAACCATCATTACTTTCTGAATAAAGAGAGGGATTAATATCAAAATTACCCCCTGTAATTATCAAACCATCTAAAGTTTCAACAAAGAAACGACTTACTGAATTATTATGAAATAAAGGAAAAGGTATTGCACCAAACTTATGCAAACAACTTAAATAATTTTCTCTAATTGCATACCAAGGAAACTTGGAGTATCCACCATTATTTTCATAATCTAAAGTAATACCTATGATTGGATTTTTCATATAATTATATTATAATTTTATTTGTATATTTACCATATGAACATCAGTTATTTTATGAAGGAAGCAATAAAAGAGGCAAATAATGCTTTTAATAGCAATGAAGTTCCAGTTGGTGGAATTTTAGTGGATAGTAAAACAAATGAAATTATTTGTAGAAGTCATAATAAAGTAAATAAAGAAAAAAATGCTATTTATCACTGTGAGATAGACATAATAATTCAAGCTTGTAAAAAACTATCTCAAAAATATTTAGAAGATACTGTAGTTTTTGTTACTCTTGAACCATGTTTAATGTGTGCGTCAGCAATAAGTGAGGTTCATATTGATAAATTATATTTTGGTGCTTATGATGAAAAAAATGGAGGTATAGAAAAGTTTAAGTATCAATCAAAAATAGAGCATCTATTTAAAACTGATATATATGGTGGGATAATGGAAAATGATTGTAAAAGTTTGATGGAAAACTATTTTAAAAGACTAAGATAATGAATTTAAGTATAAATATCCCAGAATACGGTGTTACGCAATTTAATACAGCTATAAAAGATATCTTAGAAGATCATTTTAGTTATGTAAGGATTAAAGGAGAAATATCAGAAATTCGAGTTGCAACTAAAGGTCAAATTTATATTACCCTAAAGGATTCAAACTCAATTTTAAGTGCTGTAGTTTGGGAGCAAAAAAAAAGATCTCTTACTTTTGAACCTGAAATAGGTATGGAAGTTGTTTTGATTGGTAGAGTTACTACTTGGTCAAAATTTAAAACAACCTATCAAATTGATGTTGATAAAATTGAAATTGCAGGTGAGGGTGCTTTATTAAAAATCATTGATGAGAGAAAAAAAAGACTAAAAGCAAAGGGTTATTTTGATCAAGAAACTAAGAAAAAAATTCCATATTTACCGACAAGAATTGCTGTTATTACTTCCCCTACAGGGTCTGTAATCCATGATATTATTAATAGAATTTCAGAACGATTTAAAACACCAGTTGATTTATGGCCTGTTGCAGTTCAAGGGACAGAAGCCCCACGAAATATTATTGATGCGATTAATGGTTGTAATTCAATTAAGGATCAAAACAGACCTGATGTAATTATCATTGCAAGAGGTGGAGGTAGTGCAGAGGATTTAATGGCTTTTAATGATGAACAGTTAGCAGAAGTTGTAAGTTCATCTGATATTCCTATTATATCTGCAATTGGGCATGAAACAGACACAACTATAATAGATTATGTTTCTGATATGAGAGCCTCAACTCCTACTGCCGCGGCTGAATTAGTTGTACCGGTTAAATCAGAACTTATCAATATTGTTGAAAGTCTGAACCAGCGAATAATTTATGGAATAGATAATATATTTAAAGAAAACTTATCTAATTTGAAAAATCTTATTTCATATTTAAAAACTCCAAAACAAATAATTGATTCATTTAAAGATAGGCTTAATTTTATAGGTACTGGGTTAAGAAGAAACTTGCAAAATAATGTAGAAATCATTTCTAGAGATTTATCTACTTTAACAAGTGTTCTAAAAATTCCTAAAGAATTAATAAATTTTAATAAGTCAAAAATTAAAAGCCTATCAAAAAATTTACATTCTTTAGTAAAAAGAGAACTTATTTCTAGTGGAGAAAAGTACAAATATTATATTAAATTAATCGAAACGAATTCAATTCAATCAAACCTAAAAAAAGGTTATTCAATTATATCAAAAAATAAAAAAATTATTAACCAATCAAAAGATATGAGTGAGAATGATTATTTAAGTATAAGATTAATGGACAGCGCTGTAAGAATTAAGATTAAAAAAATTACTTAAATCTTTTGTGTTGCCAAAACCAATTATCTGGATTTTGTCTTATCCATTTCTCTACAATCCTATTAATTTCAAGCATTTTTTTTTCATCACTTACTTCAATATTATCATGTACTAAAGGTTGCTCAAATGTTATTTGCAATTTATTATTTGGTAATCGAATGTTTTTCATAGGTATGATTTTTAGATTATATTTTCTAGCTATTTTTAAAAAACCAGTCTGAGTTTTTACTTTTTTTTCAAAAAAATTTATTTCTGTTCCAGCAGAGTCTTTTTGATCAACTAAAAGAAAAATATTTTTATTATTTATAACACCTTCAAGTATTTCTTTGGCACTTACTTTACCTTTTGGTGTATAAAAACTATCTTTTGTTTTTAAAGCATCAGTTCTTTGCTTATAAATATATCTATCAAAAAATTTATTATTTATGTGTCTATATATGGCCCCAATATGAAAACCATTATAATCTAAAATGGGTACACAAATTTCCCAATTACTTGAATGAATACTAAAAAAAATTACTGGTGAAGTCTCTTTTTTAATTTTTTCAATAACTTCTAATCCTTTTATTTCAATTGCATTTTTTTCTTTTACTAGTTTATTTAAAAAGGTTAATTCAAAAAGATTACAACCAAGATTTTTCCAACTATTGTTTATAATTTTTCTTATTTCTTGATCATCCAAATGAGGAAAAACTATTTTACAATTTATTATAGCAATTTTGTTGTATTTAGAAAGATTGCCTAAAAACATAAATAAATTACTTATAATTTTTGAAGACCATTTCTTTGATAAAGGTAAAAGTAAAAATATGATTGTTTTAAAAAGAATAAATTCCAAAAGATATCTAATTGAAATTAAAAAAGTCATTATTGATTAAATTTATTTTCAATTACGTTTGATAATATTTCTAATAGAAGTTTTTCATCATCTAGTTCTATAAAACCATCAATCGTTTTGACTAATGATCTAAAATTCTTTGGTATTCTCACCATATCTTTTTTAGTAGTTACAAGAATTGATTTATTTTTATTTGCTATTTCTGCTAAGTATAAAAGATCATCTTCACTATAAATGTGATGATCTGAATAGCTTTTCTTATCAACAATATTCACTTTAACTAATTTTAACGAATTAAAAAATTTTTCAGGATATGCAATTCCTGCAAATGCTGTAACACTTTGGCCTTTTAATATCATATCATCTTCTTTAATTTTAAAATTTGCTGAAATTAATGGAATATGTTTTGGTATTTTATCTTTAACTGTTTCTGAAATATCTCCAATTGTTATCACTAAGTTTGTTCTTGATAATCCTCTATTAATACTTTCTCTTAAAGGACCAGAAGGTATAACTCTTTTATTTCCAAACCCTTGTTCACCATTTATAACTACTATTGAAAAATCTTTTTGAAGCGTTGGATTCTGAAAACCATCATCCATCACAATACAATCAGCCCCATTCTCACTTGCTAATTGAAACGATTTATTTCTATCTAAGCCAATCCAAGTGGGAGCTATTTCAGACAAAAGAAGCGGTTCATCACCCACACTTTTTGGAGAATGCCAATCATTTACCAGAGTATTATTTTTTTCTAATCCACCATAGCCTTTAGATACAAAATGAGGTTTGTATCCTGCCTTAATTAACATATTTCCAATTTTTAAAGCGACTGGAGTTTTTCCAGCTCCTCCAATTACAATATTGCCAATACAAATTATCGGTAAATTGGTTTTTCTTTCTCTACTTACTAAATTTCTAATTTTTGTGCCAAGTCTGAATATCAGAGAAAAAGGATATAAAGAATTTGATAAAAAACTATCTCTTTTTAAATACCAAAATTTTGGAGCTTTAAGCATTGTTTCCTAGTTTAGAATTTATTACTTTTAATAAACTATCCTCATCAAAGAAAGTAAATTTAGAAAAAGATAACGCATTTTTTTTAAAGTTTGAAATAAGATTTTTATTTTCAATTAATTTAATAATACTATTTTCTAACTCCTGTGCATTCTTGATCATTAAACAAGATTTTTGTTTTATCATATCATCATACAAATTTTGCCAATTATAAACATGTGGTCCTGTTATGATTGCACAATTCGCCACAGCAGCTTCAATTGGATTATGACCACCATTATTTGTAAAAGAACCACCTAAAAATACTATATCACTTTTACTATAAAATTCATCCATTTTACCAAAGCTATCAATAATCAAAAATTGAGATTCATTATTTTTTGTTTTGCTAAGCATATTCGAATTTAATTTTTTTGTTTTAAGTAAATTAAATATTATCTTTGATCTATTAGGATGACGAGGAGCTATAAAAAAATTACTAAGAGGATATTTTTTACTAATATTTTTTATACATGGAATTATTAAATTTTCCTCATTATGATGTGTGCTAGCAATCATGATATTTATTTTTTTATTAATTGATGAAACAGGTAATGCTCTATGTCTATTAGTAAGTTTTAGATTGCCTAAATATTTTACTTCAATATTTGTAAGATCTCTAATTCTTTTTAAGTCATTTTGACTTTGAGCATAAATTGAAGAAAAAGTTTTCGTTATAAATTTATAATATGAAGAAAAATATTTCCATTTATTATAAGACTTTGGTGATATCCTTGCGTTTAAAAAAACTGATTCTATATCTTTCTCTCTTAATCTAATGATAGTATTTGGCCATAAATCTGACTCAATCCAAATTACTAATTTGGGCTTCCAAAAGTCTAAAAATTTATTAATCCAAATAGTAACATCATATGGTGCGTATTGATGTATAATTTTATCACCATAATTTTTTAATGCATAGTCCGATGCAGTCCTTGTTGTAGTTGTTATTAATATATAATAATTATTATAAAAATTATTTATTAAAAAATCACAAGATTTAAACTCCCCAACACTTGATGCATGTATCCAAATAAGCTCTTTTCCCAAAGGTTTTTGTAAATTGGTAAAACCAAATCTTTCTCTGTATCTATTTTTATCTTCTTTTTTTTTAAGAATTCTAATGAATGTGTTTATTATGATAATAGGTATTAAAAAATAAGATACAATTGAATATAATTTATGCATTAGTTTCAATTTTTGCTTTTTCTATGCAAATATTTAATTCTGTTTCTATTATGTTTTTGTATCCCGCAATTTCATTGTCAGTGCAATTTTTTGGAATAGTAATTGTGTTTCCCCACACAAAGGCACATTTAGAAAAAGGCTTGGTAACTATAAAAGCATCCCATGATTTTAATTTTATAAATTTTGATGAAGCAAAGCCAATAGGGATAATTGGAACCTGAGTAGCCTTTGATATTTTAATTATACCATCTGAAACTTTGAGACTTGGGCCTCTTGGTCCATCCGGAGTAATGCCTATATAATGAGAATTTTTTAACAATGTAAAAATCGGCTTAAGTGATATTGATTTTTCATTTGAAGAGGTTGGAATATTATTAAGTTTAAAATATTTTCCAATCATTGCGCCAAATCGACCATCACTATGACCAGATGCTAAGATATTAATTTTAGTTTCAGAGTTCCAACAATAACTTATCATCATTAACTGACTATGCCAGAAAGCTAAAATAAAAGGTTTATTATTTTTCCAGTAATATTGTGGTGATTCTATATTTTTTATAATTATTGTAGAGGTCAGCCCCACTAATTTAATATATATAACACTAACTAGAGCTAGAAATTGTTGAATAAAATAATTTTTTATTATTATTTTTTTAATTTTCATTTGTGTTTTCTTGCAATTGTAATTTTTTGTAAACTGCAGAATTTTTTATCAAATGTTCATGATTGCCTTTATTTTCAATATTACCATTTTCAATCGTAAAAATAATATCAGCATTTTTAATAGTACTTAATCTATGAGCAATAATGATAGTTGTTTTATCTTTCATTAATTCATCTAGAGCATTCTGTATTTCTCTTTCAGTCAAGTTATCTAATGATGATGTAGCTTCATCCATAACTAAAATTGGAGCATTTTTAATTAACGCTCTTGCAATTGCAATTCTTTGTCTTTGTCCACCAGATAATTTTATTCCACTTTCTCCAACAATAGTATGTAATTTTTTTGGTAGCTTATCAGTAAACTTATTAACTCCTGATAATTTTGCAATTTCCTCTATTTTTTTATCATCACAAGACATATTTCCATATCTAATATTATCTAATATACTCTCATTAAATAAAAGTGTTTCTTGTGTAATAAGCGAAATATTTTCTCTTAAATCAAAAAGTGATAGAGATTTAATATCATGATTATCAATTTTAATATTACCGGTATAATTATCGTAAAATCTGAGTAATAAATTTATTAAAGTTGATTTACCGCTTCCTGACAATCCAACAAAAGCAGTTTTTTTGCCTGACTCTATGGTTAGATTGATATTTTTTAAAACATTATTTTCTTCAAAGGAAAAATTAATATTATTGAATTCAATGTTTCCATCAAGATTAATATTTTTAGACTCTATGTGTGTTTCTGATTTGTCTTTTGAAGTGTCTAGTAATAAAAATATTCTTTCTGCACCTGCTAACCCTTCTTGAACACTTATATTAAGATTACCTAAAGCTTTTACTGGTTGATAAGCTAATAGGAGACTTACAAGAAAACTCATAAATTGACCTGTTGTCATAGTTTCGTTTAAAACAAATACCCCTCCTGCATAAATTGATACAGCAACAGCTAAACTACCTATAAATTCCATTAATGGACTTAATCTGTTACTTATAAATGCTGATTTGATAAAATATTTTTTAATATAATTTATAGTATCGAAAGCTCTTTTCTTCTCGAACTCTTCTTTATTGTAGGCTTTAACCTGACGAATTCCTTTTATACTTTCAGCTAAAACATTAGAGAATTTTGAAATTTCATTTTGAATCTCATAGGTAATTTTTCTAATGCTTTTACCAATTTTTCTTATTGGCCAAATTGCTAATGGAAAAGCAAAGAATGCAAAAAGCGTTAAAGACCAACTTTGATAAAACATATTACACAGTAAAAAAATTATTACTAAAATATCTTTGATAACAGCTGTCACAGATTTAACAATTGCCATTCGCAAATAATAAGTGTCATTGATAAGTCTAGATATTAGATTCCCTGATTTAGAGTCATTGAAATAAGTTAAATTTAAATACATAAGTTTTTCAAACATTTGTGTTTGTAGTTTTGCAATGACTGAATGTGCAACTTTACTCATCTGAAAGGAGTGTGTATAGGTGGCTAATCCCTTGCATAGAGTTACAAAAATAATAGCAATGGGAATTAAAAATAGCATCTCTTTATTTCCTTTTATTAAAACCTCATCTAAAGCTGGCCTTACTAACCAAGCATGCAAACCCGTAGCACCAGCAGATATGATCATCATTATTAAGGCTAAGAAAATTGTAGCTTTATGACTTAATAAATAATTATTAATAAGGCGTGAAATAATAGAATTTTTATTTCTGTTGAAATATTTCATGTTTTTAAAAACTTAGTAAATATAGAAAAATCATAGCACCAAAAAGGTTATTTTGGCGGAATTTTTTTCCAGAATTTTCTTCAGATTTATGATCCCACAATATGATATTTATAATAATATAGATAAAGATACCGAAATAGACTATCAGATTTAGTATTTCAATAGTTTGGTTTAATGTCAAATATCCTATTATGATTAACATTAAAGTATAAGTAGTTATTACTAAATATTTACCTTTATCTTTAAATAAAACAGCTGTTGACCTTATACTATTTTTTTTATCATCTTGTAAATCTTGATAAGCATAAATTGTGTCATATCCAATCGTCCACAAAACACATGCTAAATATAAAATTAAATATTCTTTTGTTAAGGTTCCAAAAAATTCTACAGAAAAAATAATAATTCCCCAATTAAAAATAATGCCAAGAAATAGTTGAGGCCAAAACGTTACTCGTTTCATTAATGGATAAAGTACAATTAAGGGAGTAGATAATAAACCTATTAAAATAGATTGAGGTTTAAATTGTAATAAGATTAATAATCCTATAGCCAAAAGTATAAATAAAAAAATAATTGCATTAAAATTAGTTATTTTTTTTGATGCAAGAGGCCTGGTTGCAGTTCTTTCAATTTTAGAGTCTATATCTTGATCAATTAAATCATTAATTATACATCCAGCACTTCTCATTATTACTGATCCAATAAAAAAAAGAATATAATAGCTAATTAAATGCTGTTGATGATATTCTAAGTAAGCAAGAGAAAACCAACAGGGCCATAGCAGAAGCATGAAACCTATAGGTTTGTTTAACCTAATTAATTCAAAATAATTATTTATTTTTTCAGGAAATATTTTATCCATCTTGATATAAAGATTATAATAATAAACCTAATAACCTAATGCTATGAAAAAGTCTAAAACCCGATTGTTTTTACAAAAACAAATCTCTCAAAACTTAATGATTTATATTAAGGAAAAACAGCATCATTTTCTTAAAAATGTTCTAAGGATTAAGATAAATGATGTAATTACTGTATTTGATGGAATTACAGGAGAGTGGGACTCTCAAGTTATTTCAGTCTCAAAAGATAAAACTGCATTAAAAATTGGAAAAAAAATTAGAGATTTTGAAATGCAACCAGATATTTGGTTAATATTTTCTCCAATTAAATTGTTTAGATTAAACATAACAATACAAAAAGCAGTAGAATTAGGTGTTTCAAAGCTTATTCCATGTAAAACTGAATTTTCAAATTTTGATAAACTAAATTATAAAAATTTAGAGCTAAATGCCATTGAAGCTGCTCAACAATCAGAAAGACTTGACGTTCCTGAAATAGAAAAAATTACTGATTTAAATTCATTATTAAAAGAATTTCCTGGTGATCGAGCTCTAATATTTTGTGATGAGTCAGACATTAAGCTCCCATCCATATATGATGAATTAAGATTAAATTTAAATAACTATTCAAAATGGTCTGTAGTCATTGGACCTGAAGGTGGATTTAGTAGAGATGAGAGAGAGCTAATTAAAAAACAAAAAAACTTACTTCGTGTTTCGTTGGGCTCAAGAATATTAAGGTCAGATACTGCTGCAATTTCTTCACTATTTTGTATCCAATCAATGGTTGATAAGCGACAACCTGTCCTAAAATAAACCCAAGTTTAATTGCTTAAAGTACTGATAATTTAAAAAAATAGTATATATACATTCAAAAATGAAA
>MDSV01191788.1_pt1 | contig 15086 bp, 14 predicted proteins | sample 810851 | NCBI WGS metagenome assembly MDSV01 (sample SAMN05326640, study PRJNA326480) | marine metagenome | isolation source: seawater | place: Atlantic Ocean: North East | collected 2012
ATTATTATTAATGCTTTAAATCAAACAGCAATAAAATTTTTGATTAGATCTTCATTGATATTTGTCTATTTCATGAGCTTGGTGGTTTGGATGAATTTTGCAACAACAAAAAGAGGTTGGGTACCATATAAATCTATGTTGACTGAAAATTATTTAGTTTTACAAAAGCATTCAACTTTTGGAATTAATGATAGTCAAACTTTTGGAATCAATGAATACAAATAAATACAAAGCTGCATTAATTGGTATTGCTGGATATATAGCTCCAAGACATCTAATAGCAATGAAAGCAAATAATATTGATTTAAAATACTCTTATGATATTTCTGATAGTGTTGGCATAATTGATAACTATTATCCAGCCGCTAAATTTACAACTGATTATAATAAATTTAAAAAAGATATTTCTTCTGATATCGATTTTTTAATAATTTGCTCACCCAATTATCTTCATAAAAAACATATAATAGATGGTTTAAAATGTGGATTAGATATAATTTGTGAAAAGCCAACTGTTATTAATATTAAGGATTTAAATGCAATTGAAAAAGCAGAAGAAAAATATCAAGGTAAAATATATACTATCATGCAGCTGAGGTATCATCCTGAAATTATTAAATTAAATAAGTACATTAAAAAAAAGAAAAAAAAGAACTTTGAAGTTGAGCTTACATATATAACTTCAAGAGGTAATTGGTTTTATAATTCTTGGAAGGGGGATAAAGTCAAATCTGGAGGTATAGTGTTTAATATTGGTATTCATTTATTTGATATTTTAATTTATTTATTTGGTTATGTAAAAAAAATAGAAATTAATAGAATGAATAAAAAAGTAGCTGAAGGATATATTGAGTTTAAAAATGCCAGAGTTAAATGGTTGCTTTCGACTGATTTGACACTTTTAAAAAAAGATAAAGTTAATAGAACTATAAAAATAGATAATAGAAATTATAATTTTTCTAAAGGTTTTGAGAGTTTGCATAACATTTCTTATTCAAAAATTATTTCTTCAAAAGGCTTTAAAATTAAAGATATCAAAGGATCAATTGAGTTATGTGAAAAAATATATAGATCAACAATAAGTAAAAAAAAACTATATAATTTATGAAAAAAATAACCAAAAATATTCACCACTCTGTTTACATAGATGAAAATGTATTAATTGGTAAAAATACCAAAATATGGCATTTTTCACATATTTCTCAAAATGTAAAAATAGGAAAGAACTGTAGTCTTGGTCAAAATATATTTGTTGGAAAGAATGTAGCTATTAAAGATAATGTTAAAATTCAAAATAATGTTTCTATTTTTGAAGGTGTTGAATTGAATAACGAAGTTTTTTGTGGCCCATCAGTTGTATTTACAAATGTTTTAAATCCAAGATCATTTATTAATCAAAAAAAAAAATTCAATAAAACAATTGTTAAAAATGGAGTTACAATTGGGGGAAACTCAACAATAATATGTGGTATAACTTTAGGTAAATATTCTTTTATTGGAGCTGGATCTGTAGTCACTAAAAATGTTAAACCTTTTTCATTAAATTACGGAAACCCTTCTATTCAAAAAGGCTGGGTGAATAGGAATGGAAAAAAAATAAAAATGCCTTTAATTGGTGACGCAGAATATGAATGTAAAGAAACAAAAAAATTATATATTTTAAAAAATAATAATTTATATGAAAAAAATATATAATGCATTTTTTTCCTCTAAATGAACAATATAAATTTTTAAAAGAAGATATTAATATTAATATAAAAAAAACTCTAAATCATGGTAATTTTATACTTGGTCCTGAGGTCAGAAAACTAGAATATAAACTAAAAAATTATACAAAATCTAAATACTGTATTACTACTTCAAGTTGCACAGATGCGCTTTTAATGTCACTTATGGCATTAGATGTTGGAGTTGGTGATGAAGTCATAACTTCTGCTTTTACATATATTTCATCAATTGAAGTTATTTGCTTAATTGGAGCTAAGCCAGTACTGATTGATGTTAAAAAAGAAACTGCAAATATTGATTATAAATTATTAAAGAGTAAAATAAATAGTAGAACAAAAGCAATAATTGTTACAAGCTTATATGGCAATACTGCTGAATTTGAAGAAATATCAATAATAGCTAGAAAAAATAATATTAAAATTATCGAAGATGCGGCACAAAGTTTTGGTTCCGAATATAAAGGTAGAAAAAGTTGTAATATAGTAGATGTTGGCTGTACAAGTTTTTTTCCAACAAAGATTTTGTCAGCTTATGGTGATAGTGGAGCAATCTTCACTAATAATTCACGTTTAGCAAAAAAATTTGAACAAATAAGATCTCATGGTCAATCAAAAAAATATAATCATAAACTAATTGGCTTATGCGGTCGCATGGACACTTTGCAATCAGGTATTATTTTAGCAAAATTAAAATTTTTTAAAAAAGAGTTAATCCAAAGAAATCAAATTGCCAATAAATACGATAAATTTATTAAGAAAAATTTTGAAAAAAAAAATTTGTTTAGAATAGAAAAGATAGAAGATTCAATTTCTAATAATTATCTCTATACTTTGGTAACAAAAAAAAGAAAACTTCTTGAAAACATATTTAATAAGAACAAAATACCATTTATGATTTATTATTCAAAATCAATAGATCAGCAACCGGCTTACAAGAAATATTTTTCTAGCGAAAAATTCCCTAGTTCTCAATTTTTAACACAAAATTGTATATCAATACCATGTCACCCATATTTAAAATTAAAGGATCAAAATAAAATTTTAAATTCATTACTCTTGCATATTTCTATATGAATTTTAAAGGTAAAAAATTTTTATTAATTGGTGGAGCGGGATTTATTGGATCACATACTATTGAACTGTTATTAAAAACAAGTGTAAAGCAAATTATAGTATATGATAATTTTCACAGAGGTAAAAAATCTAATCTAGATAAATCAATAAAAGATAAAAGGGTCAAAATATTTTCTAATAAGGCAGATATTTTGAATATAAGAGATTTAGAAAAAGCAATTAAAGCTGTTGATGGTGTATTTCTATTTGCCGCTTTATGGCTTATGGAATGTCATAATTTTCCAGAAAAAGCTTTTGAGGTAAATGTGAAAGGCACATTTAATGTCATGAATTTATGCATTAAGCATAAAATAAAAAAATTAGTATTTTCTTCATCTGCATCTGTATATGGTGACGCATTAAATAATCTGCCAATAGATGAGTCACATCCATTTAATAACAAAAATTTTTATGGCTCAACAAAGATAGCATGTGAGGCTATGTTGAGAGCATTTCACTATAGATATGGTTTGAATTATATTGGCTTAAGATATATGAATGTTTATGGTCCTGGGCAAGATTACAAAGGAGCATATATAGCTGTAATAATGAAAATGCTTGATAATATTTTTGCAAATAAACAACCTACTATTTTTGGAAACGGCAATGAGTCATTTGATTTTATATCAGTTAGAGATTGTGCTAGAGCAAATCTTTTAGCAATGAAAAGCACAACTACTAATTGTTTTTTAAATGTCTGTACTGGAAAAAAAACTTCATTAAAAACATTAGCTAAGCTATTGCTCAAATTAACAAATTCTAATTTAAAAATTCAATATAAAGAAAATAAATATTCAAAAACATTAGTAAAAAATAGAATTGGAAACCCCAAATATGCTTTAGAAACAATAAATTTTAAATCTAAAATTAATTTAGAAACAGGTCTTATTGATTTAATTAAATGGAGAAAAATAAAGAATTAATGGCAAAAATTAAATTGACAGAACCGTTATTTGATCAAAATGAAAAAAATAATTTATTAGATACAATAAAATCTGGCTGGATAACCCAAGGCATAATGGTATCTAGATTTGAAAAACAATTCGCTAAAACTCATAAAGTTAAACATGCTATCGCTGTTAATAGTTGTACATCTGCATTGCATTTAATTTTAATGTCTTTAGATATTAGCAAAGGTGATGAAATAATTGTCCCATCTTATACTTGGATTTCAACTGCCAATGTTGTTGAACATTTAAATGCAAAACTAATTCTTGTAGATGTTGATTTAAATACTAATAATATTTGCATTAAAGATTTAAAAAGAAAACTTTCCAAAAATACAAAAATAATAATTGCAGTTCATTTGTTTGGATTATGCTCAAATATTACACAAATAAAAAAGTTAACTAAAAATAAAATTAAAATAATTGAAGATGCGGCATGTGCCACAGGTTCAAAATTAGGTAAAATATTTGCTGGTAATTTAGGTTTGGCTGGCGCATTTTCATTCCATCCTAGAAAAATCATTACTACTGGTGAAGGTGGCATGGTCACTACTAATAATACTAAAATAGCAAACAAAATATTAGAATTAAGAAATCATGGAGCAAAAATGCATATAGAAAATAGCAAATTTGTTAAAAAGGATTTTAATCCAAGTTTTATGTCTGAATTTAATATTCCAGGACATAATTTTAGAATGACTGATATCCAGGGCTCTATTGGAATAGCTCAATTAAAAAAATTAAATATAATTATCAACTTTAGAAATAAATTTGCAAAATATTATATATCAAAATTAAAAAAAATATCTTGGATAAAAGTACCACATGTTGAACAAAATTCATTACACTCTTGGCAAGCTTTTGTTATTTGCATTGATAATAAAATAGCACCTTTTTCAAGAGATAAAATAATGAAAATATTGTTAGAAAAAAATATTTTTACTAGACCTGGAACTCATGCAGTTCATATGCAAAATTATTATAAAAAGAAATATAATTTTAAAATGAAGCAATTTCCAAATTCATATTATTTAAGTCTAAATTCAATAGCCTTACCTTTACATAACAAAATGCTTAAGAAAGATTTTGATTATATAATTTCTGTTTTAATAAATTTAGAAAATTAATTATGTCTAAAATTTGTTTGTTGGGTAATATGAATAATAATAATTACGTTCTATTAAGATATTTAATTGATTTAAACTATGATGCTGAGCTTTTATTATATGAAGATGAACAAGATCAATTCAAGCCAATAAATGATTCATACGATTTACAATACTTTAGCCAAATAAAAAAACTAGCGTGGGGCTCCTTTAGTAGTTTAAATAATACTTTAAAGCAAAAAATATATAATGATCTTATAAAGTATGATTTTATAATAGGTAATGGTTTAGCTCCAGCTTATTGTGAATTTTCTGGAATAAAATTAGATGTATTTAATCCTTATGGCGCTGATCTTTTTTATTATACTAAATATAATTTAACATATCCTAGCAAAATATATAAGTTATGGAAAACAGTTAGTTACCAAAAAAAAGGAATAAATAAAGTCCCCATCTGGTATATGAAACAAGAATATCCAAAATATGAAAAAGTATGGTCTAGATTAAAAAATCCATCATCTAAGAGATGGTTCATACCACCACCTTATGTATATGAGAAACAATATAATGAGATTCCTTACTATCAGTATAAAAAGAAAAGTAGATTAAACAAATTAATCGATGAACAAATAAATGACGTTCAATTAAGTATTTTTCTTCCAACTAGACACTATTTTTCATTAAATATTTTTGACCCAAATAATAAAAGAACTGATGTATTGTTTAGAGGATTATCAATTTTTGTAAAAAAATATCCAAAAAAAAAGATTAAACTCATAACTACCAAATATGGTAAAAGTTTTGGTAAGATTGATAAATTGATTAATTCTTTAGGTATTAAAAATTCTGTATTAGTTTTACCGACAATGCCAAGAAAAGATCTTTCAATAATTTATGAAAAAGTTGATATTATTGCAGGAAATTTTGGTAGACATAGTAATTTTATAAACGGTATAACTTCTGAAGCTCTTTGTTTTGCAAAACCTATTATGACACATAGAATTGATAATTATTATAGAGGTTTTTTTGATAATATTTTTGATATTATAAATGTCAATTCACCTAAAGAAGTATATGAATCTATAATGTATTATATAGATAAAAAAGAAGAATTAAAAAAAATTGGTGCCAAAGGTAAAGATTGGTATTTGAAAAACGTAGTACAAAAAAATATTGATCACTTTAAATCTTTTTTTAATTAAAATTATATTATGTGTGGTATTTGTGGAATTATTAATTTTGATAATAAAAAAATTAATTCAAATAATTTAAATAAAATAAATTTAACACAAAGTCATAGAGGGCCAGATAATAATTCGTTGTGGATTGAAAAAAATATTGGTTTAGGTCATACTAGATTATCTATAATCGATCTTAACGTAAGATCTAATCAACCAATGTTGAATAGTTCAAAAAGATATGTGATTTCTTTCAATGGAGAAATTTATAATTTTTTAGAATTAAAAAAAATATTGTTAAAAAAAAATTATAAATTTAATACCGCTGGGGATACAGAAGTAATATTAAATAGTTATATAGAGTGGGGACTTAAAGCATTTGAAAAGCTTAATGGGATGTTTTCACTTGCAATTTGGGATAGAAAATTAAAAAAGCTAATTTTAGCACGTGATAGATATGGCATAAAGCCTTTATTTTATTCATTTAACGATAAGTTTTTAATTTTTGCATCAGAAGTAAAAGCCATTAAATTACATAATAAAATTCAAAATAATATAGACCATGAAGCTTTACTTGAATATTTTACTTTTCAAAATATTTTTACAAATAAAAATATTTCAAAAGATATTTTGACTTTTCCGCAAGCATCATATTGTGTAATTGATACTGAAAATAAAAATAAAAAAATTCAATTTTATAAATATTGGGATTACTCTTTTACTAATAGCACATATTCAAAATATAATAGAAAAGATTATGAAGAATTAATTTCTACAAAAATTCAAAACTCTGTTAAAAAACAATTAATCTCGGATGTTAATTTAGGTAGCTATCTTAGTGGAGGAATAGACTCAGCAGCTATAGTAGCTTTTGCAAGTAAAGAAATTAATAATTTGTCTACATTTACATGTGGTTTTGATTTAAGTTCAGCAAGTGGTATTGAGTTAGCATTTGATGAGAGAAATAAAGCTGAACAGCTTGCTCATAAATTTCAAAGTAATCATTTTCAAACCGTCTTAAAAGCAGGGGATATGGAAAGAATTTTATCAAAAATGACATATTATTTAGATGAACCAAGAGTTGGTCAATCATATCCTAATTTTTATATTTCTAAACTTGCTAGTAAATTTGTTTCAGTAATATTAAGTGGTATTGGGGGTGATGAGCTTTTTGGAGGATACCCGTGGAGATATTATATTTGTAATAAAAATACAAGCTTTAATCAATTCATCGAAAGTTATTATCAAAATTGGCAAAGATTACTTAACAAAGAAGAAATTAAAAAATTATTTGATCCTATTTTGTCTCAAGTAAAAGATGTTGAGACAAAAGAAATTTTTAGAAATATATTTGGTGAATATAATACAAAAATTGAGTCTAGATACGATTCATTAAATAGATCTATGTATTTTGAGTTAAAAACATTCCTTCCCGGATTATTGCATGTGGAGGATAGCTTAAGTATGGCACATAGTCTAGAAACAAGAGTACCTTTTTTAGATAATGATTTGGTTGATTTAGTAACTTTGATTCCACCAAACTATAAATTTTCAAATTTTGAAAATAGTCAATTAGTTAATGAAAATAATCAAAATAAATATAAAAAATACAAAAGTGGAAAAATTTTGTTAAGAAGATCATTAAAAAAAATATTACCAAATAACATATTAAATGATTACAAGCAGGGTTTTAGTGGACCAGATGCAAGCTGGTTTAGAGGTGAAAGTATTAATTATGTTAGAAAGAAAATATTAAATAAAAATGCGTTAATATATAATTTTTTTGATAGAAAAACTGTTTATGATCTAATAAATCAACATATTAATAGAAAAAAAAATAGAAGACTTTTAATATGGTCTTTTTTAAACTTTGAAGAATTTTTAATACATAATTTATAGTGAAGTCTATTGTTAAATTTTTAAATCATAGCAGTTTGATTGTAAAATCAGACAAAACATTAATAATATGTGATCCTTGGTTTAATGGTAATATTTTTAATAAAGGATGGAGGCTTGTTTTTGAAAATAGCCATAAAATTAATCAACTAAAATTAAATATTTTTTAAAATGAATAAAATTATTTTTCTTGGAAGTAAATATTTTGGTTTTAATATATTAAAAATATTAGCTAAACTAGAATTTGAAATAATAGTTTTACATCCTGATGACAAAAAAGATCCATCAAGTAATTTATTACAGTTTAAAAAAATATCACAACAAAATAATTTTAAATTACATATTTTAAAAAATAATAATAAATTAAAATATTATCTTCAATTATATAAACCTGAGATTGTCTTTGTTTGTGGATTTTACAAAATTATAGAGAAGTCCATATTAAAAATTCCTAAAAATGGTTTTTGGGGAATTCATAATTCATTTCTTCCAGAATATAGGGGCGGAGCGCCGTTAGTTTGGCAAATGATAAATATTGAAAAAAATGTAGGCTCAACTTTATTTAAATTTGATCAAAAATTAGATGCAGGAGATATTATTTGTCAATTTAAAATAAAAATACATAAAAAGGATCATATTTTAGATATTATTAATAAATTGATAACCAGATGGTCAAAAATTCTTAAAATTCAAATTGATAAAATTTATAAAAAAAAATATAAATTAATTATACAAAAAAAAATAAATTGTAAAATATTTCCACAAAGATATCCATCTGATGGCCTTATTAATTTTAAATTATCTTATAATCAAATTGACTATTTTATAAGGGCTCAATCTTCTCCTTACCCAGGCGCCTATATTGTTTTAAATAAAAAGAGATATATAATTTATAAATATAAATCTTCTTTAAAGAAAAATATTTACAAACCTGGAACATTTGTAAGGATGACTAATAATTTTTTATCAATCAGTACTGGTTCAAATATAATAAATATATTTTCTTTTAAGAGAAATAATAAAATTTATAAACCAATTAAAATTCTCAAAAATATTAAATTTTAAATATATTTTTTTTTATTAAATTAAACTCACTAATAATTAACTGTTTTTCATCATTCTTTATAAATAATAACCAAATTCCTAATACGAATATAAGTCCAAATATCAGATAAGAAGGTAAATAAAGAACATTGAATATATATTGATATGAATATTGAATTATAAATCCAAACAAAATACTTGAAAATATAAAGATGAAAATATTTTTTACTTTCCATTCAATTGGAAAAATTATTTGAGCAATAATATAATTGGAGACTAACTTTATAAAATAGCAAATAACTGTACCCCATGTTAAACCTATTAATCCATAATTAATTATCATAAATTGAAGAATTAAAATTAAAGAAATTAAAAAAATTAAATAACTTATAAGTTTTAAATAGGTTTTTTTTGATAAAATTATCCCAATCTCAGTTATTGAATTAATACTTTCCAACATAATACATGTTGATAAAGTAAAAACTATTGAAACAATAATAAAAATTTCTTCTTGAGAAAAGTATTTATTAAAAACTAATAAATCAGCTATTGGATATGATATAAAAGTTAATAAAAAAATTAATGGTATCATAATAAAACTAAAATATTTTAATATTAAATTATAGGTACTTGTAAAATTTCCTTTTTTGTACATAGCTAAAGCATAAGGAGCCCATGCTGTTTTAAACGCTTCTGTTGGCAAAGATATAAACAGTGCAACTTTAAAGCAGATTGCATAAAGTCCTAAATCATTATCTCCTAAGTATTTAATTATTAAACTTCTTTCAAAGATAGGAATAAAAGCTCCAATTGTACATATAACTCCAAATGGTAAGGCATATGGGAGTAATTTTCTTAAATAATCTAATTTAATGGTAAAAAATATCCAATTATAAATTAAATATACTGCAAATAATGATAAAATATATCTGGATATTAACAATGATAAGAACACAAAAATTAAATCACTAGAAATAAATTTAAAAGTTATTATTAAGAATAAAAATGAAAGAGAAGAATTTAAAATTGATAGAATTAAATAAGCATTTCTTCTAAATGACCACTTAAGTAAATTTAAAGTAAAATTAATAAAGAAAAACGCAGGTAACTGTAATAATATTAAAAGAAGTAAAATATCGTTGTTACTTTCATTACCTATTCTATCTTTAAGTATTATCCATGTTGTGCATATAAAGATTAGTATTATTATTATTTGAAATAATAATGATTGTGATATTAATGCTTTTTTCTCTCTATCATTTTGACATTCATGCAAATATCTACCCAATGCAGAATCTTGCCCAAATACAACTAAAATTCCAAAAAATAAAAGCAAATAGTTAAAAAAATCAAATATACCAAGTTCTGATTGGTTTATAAAAAATGTTAATAATGGTAAAGTTAATACCGCTAAAATTTTATTAAAAATTATAGATATTCCATAAAAGAATGTATCAGTTAAAAATTTTTTTTTAGAAAGCATATTTTTACTTTTTGCTAATAAATATTTTTAAAATTACTTTTATAATTTGAAATATGAATGACATAAGTGATCTATAATCGAAATATTTAAAAAACAACATTAAGTATATCTTAAATGTTTCATAATTAGCTTTTGAAGAGCCTGTTACTTGGTGTGGGTGAGTAGATATGAATGTTAAAATTTTATCAACTTGATATATTCTTATCTTTTCATCAATTAATTTTAACCAAGTTTTTAAGTCTTGGCATGGATTATCACCATTTTTATTGCTAATATATCCTCCAATATCAGTTAATACCTTCTTTCTGACTAAAACGCTTGAGTGTGGTATTGGGTTTCTAAACATAAATTCATCTCTAATATCGTATTTTTTAGGATATTTACTTAATGACATTAAGGTCTGATTATGTAATTTTTTTAAAAATGGTAATTTATTTTTATAAATTCTCTGAAAACCTCTAGTGCTGTAAATGACTTCGTTATTTTCATTAATTGAAGAAATATTTGAAAATATTAAATCATAGTTTGTGTATTTAATTTGTTCCTCTAGTCTATTTTGATTACTATAGTCATCAGCATCTAGTCTAGCTATCCAATCACCTTTGCAATGTTTAAGTCCAAAGTTAAGTGCATTTGCCATACCTTTCTTTTCAAGTTCGTAAAATTTAAATTTGAAATCTGAGTTTATATATTTTGATTTTAGATTTCTATACTCATTATCTTTCACTTTGCCATTAATTATTACAATTGCTTCCCAATTTTTATATGATTGATTAACTATACTATCTAAACATCTATCCAGCCATTTTTCACCACTAGCTACTGGAACAAGCCAGCTCACAAAAATAAATTCTTGATTTTTATTTGTATAATGCAAAATATTATTTATTAAAATTTATAATTTATATATTATAGAATTATTAATTGTTTGAATACTATAAATCTATGAAACTTGCTTTTATTTCAAATAGCGGATGGAATATTTCTAATTTTAGAAAAGAGTTGTTAATTTTTTTTATAGAAAAAAAATATTCTGTAACTTTAATTTGTCCTGAAGATGATCATATTCAGGAGCTTACTAATCTTGGTTGTAAACATATTAATATTAATATAAAAAAAAATCACATAAGTCCTATCAATGATTTAATATTATTTTTTAAAATTATATTAATTTTAAATAAAATTAAACCTAAATATCTTTTATCTTTTACTATCAAACCAAATATATTTGCATCCTTAACTGCATATTTTCTAAACATAAAAGTTATTTGTAATATATCAGGATTAGGTACTACCTTTTTAAAATCTAAATTATTAAAGAGTTTAACAATATTTTTGTATAAAATTTCATTAAGAAGATCATACCACATTTTTTTTCAAAATATCCATGATCAAAATTTATTTAAAAATAATAAAATATTAAAAAATAAGAATTACTCAATAATACCAGGTTCTGGAATTGATTTAGATAAATATAAAACAAAAATTGTTAAAAAAAATACTAAGTTCAAATTTCTTTTTGTAGGAAGGTTGTTGATTGATAAAGGACTGAATGAGTTTTTAAAATCTGCCGAAATTATTAAAAAAAAATATAAAAATATTGATTTTGTAATTTTAGGTAAATTAGATCAAAATAATCCAAGAAGTGTAAATAAAATTATGTTTGATAAATTTAAAAAGAAAGAAATAATTAAATATATTGGATTTAAAAACAATGTTATACCTTATATTATTGATAGTGATTGTGTTGTTTTGCCCTCGTACAGAGAAGGTTTATCTAGGTCTTTATTGGAAGCTGCTTCTTTAAGTAAGCCATTAATAGCTTCAAATGTTCCTGGATGTGAGGAATTAATTGAAGAAAGTGTTAATGGTTTTTTATGTGAGGCAAAAAATTATATTTCATTGGCAGAAAGTATGGAAAAAATAATTAATTTAAATCCGAATAAGATAATACAAATGGGAAAAGAGAGTAGAAAATTAGTTGAAAAAAAATATAGTATTAATAAAATTATTCATAGTTATGAAGAATTTATAAATTGAAAATTTAAGAAATTTTTATGAGAAAAGATATACCCAAAATAATAATAATTTTACCATGTTATAATGAAGAAGAAATTATACAGGATTCTATCAATAAAATTTTTAATGAATTTAGCAATCTAAAACAAAAAAAATTATGTTCTGATGATAGCTATATTATGTTTGTAGATGATGGCTCTTCAGATAATACATGGAAAATTTTAAAATCTAATTTGACAAATTTTATATCTTTAAAGGCAATAAAATTAACTTATAATTGTGGCCATCAAAATGCAATAATGGCTGGAATAAACGAAGTTAAGAATGATTGTGATTTAGCAATTACCATAGATTCAGACTTACAAGATGATATTACAAAAATGTCGAATATGATTTCTCTATATATGAAGGGTTCTAATATAATTTGTGGAGTTAAAAAAACTAGAAATTTCGATAAATATAGTAAGAGATTATTTTCTAATTTTTTTTATAATGTAATGAAAATTTTTGGAATAAAATTAATAAAAAATCATGCAGACTTTAGACTAATGTCATCAAAATATTTACATCAATTATCATTATTCAATGAAAATAATTTATTCATAAGGGGTATTATACCAATTATAGATAAAAATTATAAAATTATTGAATATGATTTATTGCCAAGAAAAAAAAGTTTACCAAAATATAAATTTACACATTCATTGTCTCTAGGTTTAAGTGCTCTTACTTCATTTTCTTTATTTCCACTGCGTCTTATATCAATTACTGGATTATTAATTTTTCTACTTTCCGCTGTATTGGCAATAAATGCATTTTATAAAAAAATGATTGGTATAGCTTTACCTGGTTGGGCGTCAATAACTATCCCTCTTTACGCAATTGGAGGAATTCTCATTTTGTCAATTGGAATAGTTGGTGAATACATAGGAAAGATTTTTTTAGAAGTTAAAAAAAGACCGAAATACACAATATCAGAAAAAATTTAATTAATTCTTTTTGCTATAAAGCAAAAATTAATTTTAAATTTATTAAAAAAAGTTGTTTTATTATCTATTTTTTCATGAAAATTGTTAAATCCAAATTGAAAAGGGTATAAATGAATCCCTCTAAAATTAACAATTTTAAAATTATTTGAATTTAGAGTATCCTTAATGCTATTATAAGAAAGAAAGTTTTCTAATCCATTAAATTTTCTTAATTTAAATAGAGTTGCTAATTTGACAACTGGCAACCAAAGTATATTAGGAGTTGAAAATATTATATATCCATTTTTATCAACAATTTTTAGTAAATTATTTAAAGCATTTATTGGCTTAGAACAATGCTCTATCACTTCTGAGGAAAAAACAATATCATATTTTTTATCTAAGTTAATTTCCTCTATGTCAGATATAAAAAAATTAATATTCTTATATTTAGATTGATTAATTTTAATCATATTTTCTGATATATCTAATCCATATATTTTATTCTGCTTATTTAATTTGTAAATTTCGTTAGTAAAGTATCCATCAGCACAACCACAATCAACTATTTTTAAATTATTTTCAATAATAGAGTTAAGGTATTGATCAATTAAAATTTTTTTTCTTCTTAAAGTGTCATATGAGTTTTTAAGTTTAGTAAAATCTTGCGAAATTGTGTTATAAAAATATTTTTTGTTCATTTATTTAATTTTCATAAAATGATATTAACTTTAATTAATTTTTATATGAATGCAATTTTAAATACTAAAAACAACAATAACTCTTTTATTTATGTTTCTATATTCATTGCTTTATTGCCTATTGTGATATTTTATGGGACTGGACTGCATGGTGATGATTTAAGTGCTATAATACAATATAAAAAAGATAACTTTAATTTTTTTAATTTTGAAATATCTCAATTAAGTCAAAACTTTTTTGCTTTCTTTAATTATTTAATATTTTTTGGACCTTATGTTTTTATTAATTTAGAAAATTATTTTATCTTAGATTTATTTAAATACTTGATACATGTTTTTTCTTTTATTTTATTATATATTTTTATAAGACAATATTTTGATATTTTAAGATCATTTTTTTTTGTTTTAATTTTTCTTACTTTTCCAATACATGACTCTATTAATTTTTGGTATATGACCACCCCATGGTTTTTTACTATGAGTTTAATATTTTTTAGTTTTTATTTATTAAATAAAAATAAATATATTTTATTTTTGATTTTTGGTTTAATTGGAACTTTCTCTTCATATTCTAGCCCACCTTATGCTATTGGTCTTTCATATATTTTTTTACATAATAAAAAATACAAAGAATTTTTTATATTTTTACTGCCCGTAATAGCTTATTTTATATTTTATTTTTACTTTCGAGGCTTATATCCTGAGCATGAATTTAAAATACAAAAATTTAATTTAATAGATCTATTTTCTAATTTCTTTTTAATTATACTTTCTTCTTTTGATTCTGCTTTAGGACCATCTTTTTGGTTAAAGATTTATTATTCATTAATGTCTTTAAATTTTAAATCTATAATTTTATCATCTATTTTTATTTTTTATATTTTATTTTTATATTCTAGATATA
>MDSV01086328.1_pt1 | contig 15085 bp, 11 predicted proteins | sample 810851 | NCBI WGS metagenome assembly MDSV01 (sample SAMN05326640, study PRJNA326480) | marine metagenome | isolation source: seawater | place: Atlantic Ocean: North East | collected 2012
GCCATTGTAATCCTTACTCAACAATCTCTGTTACTACACCAGCACCAACAGTATGACCACCCTCACGGATTGCAAACCTTAGCTCTTTATCCATCGCAATTGATGTTATAAGCGAAACTTCAAACTCTACATTATCGCCCGGCATAACCATTTCAGTACCTTCAGGTAAAGTAACAACTCCAGTTACATCTGTAGTTCTGAAATAAAACTGCGGCCTATAACCATTAAAAAATGGTGTATGGCGACCACCTTCTTCTTTTTTCAAAATATAAACACTTGCTTTAAACTTAGTATGAGGCGTGATACTGCCAGGAACTGCAAGCACTTGCCCCCTGCTTAAATCTTCCTTATCTATACCACGAAGTAACAAACCAGCATTATCACCAGCCTGACCCTCATCCAACAATTTACGGAACATTTCTACACCAGTAACTGTAGTCTTCTTCAAATCACCCATACCAATAATTTCTACCTCATCACCGACTTTGATAATTCCTCTCTCAATACGACCAGTACCAACAGTACCGCGACCAGTAATACTGAAAACATCTTCAACCGGCATCAGAAATGGCTTATCAATATCCCTTTCTGGCTCGGGTATAAAACTATCACAAGCTTCCATTAACTCAACAATACACTTATTAGCAACTTCATCATTAGAATCATTCAAAGCATTTAACGCACTGCCTTTAATTATTGGGGTATCATCACCAGGGAAATCATATTCATTGAGCAAATCACGAAGCTCCATTTCAACAAGCTCTAACAACTCAGGATCATCAACCTGATCAACCTTATTCATAAAAACAACAACACTAGGAACATTTACCTGCCTTGCAAGAAGTACATGCTCTCGAGTTTGAGGCATAGGACCATCAGCAGCAGAAACAACAAGTATACCACCATCCATCTGAGCAGCACCAGTAATCATGTTTTTAATGTAATCTGCGTGCCCAGGACAATCAACATGAGCATAGTGACGATTTTCAGTTTCATATTCAACATGAGCTGTTTGAATAGTAATACCACGCTCTCTTTCTTCAGGAGCATTATCAATACTATCAAACGAGCGAACTTCAGCCAAACCATGAGCACCTTGGTGCATCGTAATTGCTGCAGTAAGCGTTGTCTTACCATGATCAACATGACCAATAGTACCTATATTAACATGAGGTTTAGTTCTCTCAAATTTTGCTTTAGACATTTTTACTTTACTCCTATTTTAAAATCAACCAGTTTTGCCATGCACTTTTTCCATTATTTCTGTCTCAACTGAAACAGGAACCTGATGATAATGTGAAAACTGCATGTGAAAAACTGCTCTTCCCTGCGTGATAGATCTTAAATCAGTTACATACCCAAACATACTACTTAATGGAACATTTGCTTTAATTACTTGAGCCTCATTTCTTTGACTCATCCCATCTATTTTACCTCTCCTAGAACTAATATCACCCATTACGTCACCTAAATATTCATCCGGAGTAACAACCTCTACTTCCATAATAGGCTCCATAAGCTTCGGACTAGCTTTCTTGCATGCATCTTGAATAGCCATAGAACCAGCTATTTTAAAAGCCATCTCAGATGAATCAACATCATGATATGAACCAAAAATCAACTCTATCCTAATATCTTCTATTGGATAACCAGCAATTACCCCATTTTTTAGAGCTTCTTGCATTCCTTTATCAACGGATGGTATGTACTCTTTTGGGATAACTCCACCAACTATTTTATTTTCAAAATGATAACCCTTGCCTGGCTCATTTGGTTCAACGTTAATTACAACATGCCCATATTGTCCCTTACCACCAGACTGACGAACAAATTTAGTCTCAACATCATTAACAGATTCTGTAATAGACTCTCTATATGCTACAATTGGTTTTCCTATATTAGCTTGAACTTTAAACTCTCTCAAAAGTCTATCAACAAGTATTTCAAGGTGCAATTCTCCCATGCCAGCAATAATAGTTTGACCAGTCTCCTCATCCGTGGAGACTTTGAAAGTAGGATCTTCCTCACCTAATTTAGCCAAGGATTTTGATAAAGCATCTTGATCTGCCTTACTAACTGGCTCTACAGATACAGCCACGACAGGCTCAGGAAAATCCATAGACTCTAAAACAATCTGATTAGATTGATCACATAGAGTATGACCAGTCTTGACATTCTTCAAACCAACAGCAGCAACAATTTCACCAGCTTCAACACTATCTCTATCCTCTCTTTTATTTGAATGCATCAACAGGACCCTACTAATTCTCTCTTTCTTACCATTATTGGAATTATAAACATAGGACCCAGAATTTAACTTACCTGAGTAAACACGCATATAAGTCAATTTACCTACATAGGGGTCTGTCATTATTTTAAAAGCCAGGGCACTAAAAGGCTCATCAATATTTGGCAATCTGGATAATTCAGTATCTGAATCTCTAGGTTCAGTACCTTTTACTTCTCCAATATCAATCGGCGATGGCAAAAAATCAATAACAGCATCTAAAAGTCTTTGAACACCTTTATTTTTGAACGCAGATCCACAAAACATCGGAATAAAAGTATTGTCCAGACACCCTTTTCTCAATGCAGACCTCAACTCATCTTCAGATATTTCCTCATCAGAAACGAATTTTTCGAGAAGATTTTCATCATAGGTAGCTGTTTCTTCAATAAGATGCTTTCTCCACTTTTCAGCCAATTCAATCATATCTTGAGGTATATCAGCTTCATCAAACCTAGAACCCATAGTAGACTCATTGTACAAAATTGCCTTCATAGATATCAAATCAACTATACCAGTAAACATTTCACCGGAGCCTATTGGAATGACAACTGGCAATGGACTAGCACCAAGCCTATCTTTAACCATATCCATAACATTAAAAAAATCTGCACCAACCCTATCCATTTTATTCACAAAAGCGATTCTAGGAACGTCATACTTATCAGCCTGCCTCCAAACAGTCTCGCTCTGAGGTTCAACTCCGCCAACAGCACAAAAAACCGCTACAGCACTATCTAAAACTCTTAAGGACCTTTCAACTTCAACAGTAAAATCAACGTGACCAGGTGTATCAATGATATTAATGCGATGCTTATTCCACATACAAGTTGTTGCAGCAGAAGTTATTGTTATCCCACGCTCTTGCTCTTGCTCCATCCAGTCCATAGTAGCAGCACCATCATGAACCTCTCCAATTCTATGGGTAACTCCAGTGTAATACAGTATACGTTCAGTTAGGGTGGTTTTACCGGCATCAATATGAGCCATTATACCAATATTTCTAAAGCTTTTTAAATCACTGCCCATCTAAATATTCCTAATAATCGACTACCTAAAATGAGCAAACGCTTTATTTGCATCAGCCATTCTGTGAGTGTCTTCTTTCTTTTTAATAGCGTTGCCGTCACCATTTGCAGCTGCAATAAGTTCACTTGCTAATTTTTCGGACATTGGCCTACCTGATGATTTATTTGAAGCATTAATAATCCATAATGAAGCTAAATAAAAAGCTCTTTTTTTCGGTACCTCTATAGGGACTTGGTAAGTAGCACCTCCGATTCTCCTAGATTTAACCTCAACTGAAGGAGAAGTGTTTTCAATACCTTTTTTAAAAATTTTTAAGCCATCAGTTTTTGTTTTTTTGTGAATGATTTCCATGGAGCTGTAAAAAATCTTTTCAGCTACACCCTTTTTGCCACTTTCCATGATATAATTAATAAACTTAGCTACAGATAAATCATTATATTTAGTATCTGGCAATATAGTTCTTTTTTCTGGACGCCTTCTTCTCATATTAAACTTTCAAATTAAGAGGATTTTGGTTTTTTTGCACCATATCTACTTCTACTAGTTTTTCTGTCATCAACGCCAGCAGTATCTAATGTGCCTCTAACAATATGGTAACGAACACCAGGCAAATCTTTCACACGACCGCCTTCAATTAATACTATAGAATGTTCCTGCAAATTGTGACCTTCACCAGGAATATATGCAGTAACCTCAGTAGAATTTGTGAGCCTTACCCTAGCAACTTTTCTCAAAGCAGAGTTCGGCTTTTTTGGAGTAGTTGTATATACCCTAGTACAGACACCCCTCTTTTGGGGATTACTCATTAGAGCTGGGGTAGAGGTCTTTTTCAGAATCCTTTTTCTACCTTTTCTAACTAATTGATTTATAGTAGGCATATATATTTTCCCATAGCCTCGCAATTTAATTTAATTATCAAATACATAACAATGATTTTAAAAAATAATTAAGCAACAGCATCGTCTGCATCATCTATAGGTTCTATCTCTGAATCCACTCCTACAAGGACATCAGAAATTGTTGGAGTACCAGTACCCGCAGGTATGAGTCTGCCTACCGCAACATTTTCCTTTAGGCCATATAGATAATCAGTTTTACCAGCAGTAGCTGCATCTGTTAAAACACGAGTTGTTTCTTGAAATGATGCAGCACTTATAAAACTTTCCGTATTTAATGAAGCTCTTGTAATACCCATTAATATTGGCTCAAATGTTGCAGGGACAGTTTTTCTATATTTTGCAGTTTCTTTACCTTCAGCTTTTATTTCCTTATTTATATCATTCAATTCAGCTTTTTCAATCATCATATCTTCATCAAGCCCTGAATCACCGGGAGAAGTTATTACTACCATTTTAGCCAGTCTTTCATTTTCAATCAGGAAATCATTCTTGCTAATTCTATCTTCTTGCAAGAACCTTGAGTCACCAACTTCTTTTACACTTACTTTTTGCATCATTTGATTAACAATAATCTCAATATGTTTATCATTAATTTTAACACCCTGCAAACGATATACTTCTTGAATTTCATTAACTAAATATTCTCTTACTGCAGATGGCCCAAGCACCCTCAAAATATCATCTGGAGATATTGCACCCTCACACAATGAGGCTCCAGCTGTGATGAAGTCACCCTCATGAACAATAACATGCTTACCATAAGGGATAGAATATTTTCTTTCATCGCCATCTTTACCAATTACATGAATTTTTCTAATTCCCCTTCTGGTCTCACCAAACTTGACAGTCCCATTTATTTCAGTCATAACAGCAGGATTTGTTGGTTTTCTAGATTCAAACAACTCTGCAACCCGTGGAAGACCGCCTGTGATGTCCCTAGACTTACCAACCTCCTTTGGTATCTTAACCAAAGTCTGACCCCTGTTAACTTCTTCTTTATCATTAACTACCAAGGTAGCTTTTACAGGCAATATTGTGCTACCAGCTACAATATTTCCTTTTTTATCAACTATTTCAAGATGCGGGCTAAGCTTTCTATCTCTTGATTCAATTACAACTATTTGCTTCTTGCCAGTTTCTACAGACTCAACAGAAAAAGTTTCACCTTCAACAAAATCCTTTAATCTCACGATACCCGTTTCTCTAGCAAGAATTATATCAGTGTAAGGATCCCACTGAAAAAGGGTAGTCCTAGCTTTGACTTTTTCACCTTGCTCTACAAGCATTGTGGCACCATAAGGAACATTAAAAACAGTGTTTGACGAATCATTCTGTTTAGTAATTGTTAATTTAGCATGCCTCACCATACATCTACGAACCTCCATACCAACTTCATCTTTGGTAACTGCATAATCATAATTATCAGAGAATTCTACAACACCAGCGCGCTTATTTTTCATTTCAGATTGCTCAATAACCCTGCTCGCTGTACCTCCAATATGAAATGTTCGAAGTGTAAGCTGTGTGCCTGGCTCACCAATACTTTGAGCAGCTCTAATGCCTACAGAAGTTCCGATATCAACTAACTTATGTAAAGACAAATCCCAACCGTAACACTTTGCACATATTCCCCTTTTGGTATCACATGTCAAAACAGACCTAATATGAACACTATCTACACCACTATCTGCAATTAATTCTGCCTCTTTTTCAGAAATTAAAGAACCAGCTTTTACAACGACCTTGCCTTTATCTATGAAATCGTCAAGAATAGTTCTACCTAATATCCTATCGGCCAGTGGCTCAATGATCTCTTCACCCTCTTTTAAATCAGATATTAAAATACCATTAATCGTACCACAATCATGCTCATAAACCACAACGTCTTGAGCTACGTCTACCAATCTTCGAGTAAGGTAACCGGCATCTGCCGTTTTTAATGCAGTATCAGCCAAACCTTTTCTTGCACCATGCGTAGATATGAAATATTCAAAAACTGATAGGCCTTCTTTAAAATTAGAGGTGATTGGAGACTCGATGATTTCACCAACACCACCTTTCATTGACTTTTGAGGCTTTGCCATAAGTCCACGCATACCTGCTAACTGCTTAATCTGATCCTTACTACCCCTAGCCCCTGAATCAGTCATCATGGATAGAGCATTAAAACCACCATTATCCTTTCTTAATTCATTTTCCATAACCTGGGCAATATGATTGGTAGTATGCGTCCAAACATCAATAACCTTATTGTATCTCTCGCCCTCAGTAAGTACATGTCTATCAAATTTACTTTTTATATCACTTACCTTATCAAAAGCATTTGAAAGAATACTATTTTTTTCTTGGGGAATTAGCACATCACTAACAGATATAGACAAACCGCTGGAAGTTGCCATTTTAAACCCAAGATCCTTAAGGTCATCTAGAAAAATCACAGTCTTATAATTTCCGACAACTAAATAACATTGATTAACTATGCTCGTTAACAACTTTTTATCAATTAAAGCATCAACAAAGTCCATCTCTGTTGGCAGAATTGAATTAAAAATTGCTCTACCTACAGTAGTATCTTTAATCCAATAATCTTTGTGCTTGAGATTTATTCTGGCGTGTAGGCCTACAACTCTATTCTCATATGCAATGACAACTTCTTCAATAGATCCGAAAATTTTTCCCTCACCTAAATCTTTATCCTTGACTTTTGTAAGATAATAAGCTCCTAGAATCATATCTTGCGATGGCACTGCAATTGGCTGACCATTCGCAGGATGTAGTATATTGTGACTAGCCAACATTAGCATCCTAGCCTCCATTTGAGCTTCTAATGACAAAGGAACATGAACAGCCATTTGATCTCCATCAAAATCAGCATTAAATGCTGAGCAAACAAGAGGATGTAACTGAATAGCTTTGCCCTCAACTAGCACAGGCTGGAAAGCTTGGATACCAAGCCTATGGAGCGTTGGAGCTCGATTGAGCATGACAGGGTGATCTTTAACAACATACTCAAGGACTTTATAAACAACTGGTTCAGTATTCTCAATCATTAACTTAGCACTTCTAGGTGTTTGAGTATAACCACGGTTCATTAACTCACGTATCATATGAGGCTTAAACAATTCCAAAGCCATATTCTTTGGCAAACCACACTCTTGTAATTTCAACTGAGGCCCAACCACAATAACGGACCTACCAGAGTAATCAACTCTTTTACCCAATAAATTTTGTCTAAAACGACCTGTTTTACCTCTTAGCATATCAGATAGAGACTTCAGAGGCCTACGAGAACCACTTCTGATTGCAGTTTTTCTTCTACTGTTATCAAATAATGCGTCAACTGACTCTTGCAACATTCTTTTCTCATTTCTAAGAATAACATCAGGAGCCTTGATTTCCATTAATTGTTTAAGCCTATTATTTCTAATAATTATTCTTCTGTACAGGTCATTTAAATCACTAGCTGCAAACCTACCACCCTCTAAAGGAACCAACGGCCTAAGCTCTGGAGGAATAACAGGTAAAATTGATACTATCATCCACTCAGGCTTATTCAAGCGTTTTTTTGTAGGGTCAGGAACAAAAGAATAAGCAACTTTCAACCTCTTTAGAGCATCAGTTCTTTTTTGCTTTGATTTTGATGTCTTAACAATATCTTCAAGCTCCTTTTTAAGCTCCATTATGTTAATACGTGACAACATTTCCTTAATTGCCTCACCACCCATAGCAGCATAAAAGTAATCTTCATTATCTTTGCGCTCATCATCTACAGCCGAAAATCCATATTTTTCTTCTAAATCTAAGTATTCTTCCTCCTCAATTAAATCGAAAGCCTTTAGACCACTATCTGATGGCTCTAAAACCATATACATTTCATAATATATTACTCTCTCTAATTCTTTAGTACTTCTGCCAGCGAGATAACTTAATTTGCTAGGGATAGATCTTAGGTACCAAATATGAACAATTGGGACAGCTAGAGTAATGTGTCCCATTCTCTCTCTTCTAACCTTTTTTCGAGTAACCTCCACACCACACCTATCACAAATGATGCCTCTATATCTTATACCTTTGTATTTACCACAATGACACTCATAATCTTTAACAGGTCCAAAAATTTTCTCGCAAAAGAGACCATCTTTTTCTGGTTTGTAAGACCTATAATTAATTGTCTCAGGCTTCAGTATCTCTCCATATGATTTAGCAAGAATAGACTCTGGAGAAGCAAGACCGATAGTAATAGAGTTATAGGATTTAGAAGTATCTAGATTATTTGATTGTATATAAGTCAATTTATTCCCTCTTAATTGTCTAGTTCGACGTCAATGCAAAGACCTTGAAGCTCTTTAATCATGACATTAAATGATTCCGGTGCCGAGAAATCCGGCATCTGCTCACCCCTAACGATTGAATTGTAAACTTTTGACCTACCTTCAACATCGTCAGATTTAACAGTTAAAATTTCATGCAGCGTATGAGCTGCTCCGTAAGCTTGTAAAGCCCATACTTCCATTTCACCAAAACGCTGGCCACCAAATTGAGCTTTACCACCCAAAGGCTGCTGAGTGATAAGAGAATATGGCCCGGTAGATCTAGCATGCATCTTATCATCTACCATATGGCTTAATTTCATCATATAGGAAACTCCAACAGTGACTGGGTTATCAAAGGCCTCACCAGTCACACCATCAATTAACCTTGTTTTACCAGAAACTGGAAGACTAGCATTACTAAGCTCACTAAAAACCTGCTCAGGAGTAGCACCATTAAACACTGGTGTCGAATATTTCTCACCGGTAACCATCCCAGCCCATCCCAACATAGCTTCATATAGCTGACCTAAATTCATACGAGATGGAACACCCAATGGGTTTAATACTATATCAACTGGAGTACCATCTTCTAAAAATGGCATATCTTCCTCAGGGACAATAGTAGCTACAATGCCTTTATTACCATGCCTGCCTGCCATCTTGTCGCCAACTTGCAGCTTTCTTTTCTGCGCTACATACACTTTGGCCATTCTTAAAATTCCAGGCTGAAGCTCATCTCCAATTTTCAATTTAAAAACCTGTCTTTCAAGCTGAGTCTCCAACCTAGCCCATTCTTTACGAAAAGACAACCAAACTTTAGAAATTTTATTCCAAACTTTAGTATCTTCTACCCAAGGTAGATCTTGAGCAAATCTTTCTAGGTCAAAACCTGATAATCTCTTCGTTGTAAGCTTTGTAGATTTTTTTATCAATGTTCTACTATTTGAGTTACTTCTAATGCCATTTGAAATTTGATCTTTCATTAATGAAAGCAACTTCTCATCTCTAGCAGACTTGAGATTTTTTTTATCTTCCGCTGCCTTTTTTTGATAATCTTTAATCTGCTGCCTCTCCTCGGCTTTTGTTCTTTTTGCCTGCTTTTCAAAAAGCTTTGTTCTAATTACACATCCTTTTATTCCAGGCTCTGCTCTTTTAGAAGCATCTTTTACTTCTCCAGCTTTTTCACCAAAAATAGCACGAAGTAACTTCTCCTCAGGAGTCGGATCAGATTCACCTTTGGGGGTAACTTTACCAATTAGAATATCTCCCTCTTTAACCCTAGCTCCCTCACGAACAATTCCCTCTTCATCTAGATCCTTGGTAGCATCCTCACTAACATTTGGAATCTCTGGTGTTAGTTCTTCTTGGCCTCTCTTTGTATCCCTAACCTCCACTTCAATTTCATTACAGTGGACAGAACTAAATGTATCATCTTTAACCAACCTTTCACTAACAACTATAGCATCTTCAAAATTATAACCTCTCCATGGCATGTATGCTACATGCACATTGGAACCTAGAGCAAGCTCACCTAAATTCGTTGCTGCTCCATCAGCAATCACATCACCGACTGCTACCTTTTCACCCTCTTTTACTAAAGGACGCTGATTATGGACTGTATTTTGATTAGTTCTAAAATATTTCTTTAGTTTAATTTCGTGTATAGCCTCACCTTCAAAAAGAGTTAAACTATCCTGCACATCTTTTCTTTTAATATGAATACTATCTGAATCAACATAAACAATTTTCCCATCAACTGGTGAAACCACGCAAGATCTAGAATCTTTAGCAACTTTTTTCTCTATACCCGTACCAACAATTGGAGCTTGAGGGTACATTAAGGGAACAGCCTGCCTTTGCATATTAGAACCCATTAAAGCTCTGTTTGCGTCATCATGCTCAAGAAAAGGTATTAAAGCGGCAGCAACACTTAAAATCTGAGTAGGTGAGACCTCAACATAATCTACGCTATTAGGACCAACAATAGGAAAATCACCTTTAACACGAGTTCTTATATTTTTTTCAATAATATTTTTACTATCATCCATTTCTGTGTTTGCCTGGGCAACCATAACTCTATCTTCATCGTCAGCAGATAAAAATTTTATGTTATTTGTTACTTTAGAACTACCATTATTCTTCACAACTTCTCTATACGGAGACTCAATGAACCCATGATTATTAACCTCTGCAAACATAGCTAAAGAAGATATCAACCCAATATTAGGACCCTCTGGAGTTTCAATAGGGCACAGCCTACCATAATGAGTGTAATGAACATCCCTGACTTCAAACCCAGCTCTTTCCCTAGTCAATCCCCCTGGACCTAAGGCTGAAATTCTTCTTTTGTGAGTAATCTCTGCTAGAGGATTAGTCTGATCCCCAAATTGCGAAAGCTGAGAAGTACCAAAAAATGTGTTTATTACAGTCGTAACAACCCTAGAATTAATTAAATCTTGAGGAGTTATACTCTCCGACTCCCGAAGATTCATTCTTTCATGAATAGTTCTTATCATTCTACTCAAAGCAATACTAAATTGATTTGTTAGCTGCTCACCCACAGTTTTTACTCGCCTATTTCCAAGATGATCAATATCGTCTACCCCTCTATCACCTTTTCTCATTTCTATCAAAACATTAAGAACCTGGATAATATCATCCATTGTTAATACAGTTTCTTCCACAGGAACGTTCAAATTAAATTGCTGATTTAACCTGTATCTACCCACTTGGCCTAAATCATATTTTTTAGGACTAAAAAATATTCTCTCTATAAATTTTTGCGCTGTTTCAAGATTAGGAGGCTCACTAGTTCTAAGCAACTGATATACAACTCCAAGAGCACTTTCAGTATCTCTAGTAGGGTCTTTACTAATTGTATTTAAAATCAACATTGAAGAAAAATCTTTATTTCCATCGATAACACTAATTTGCTCAACACCATTCTCTTTTAAATTTTCTATTATATTTGCAGACAATTCAGTACCGCCCTCATAAAAGATCTCGCCCGTTTTGGTATCGATGACATCTTCAGTTATTGTAGCGCCAACGTAGCTATTAATCTCTTTTCTAGACACATCTAGTGTAATTAAGCTTCCAAACGCTTTGCATATGTCACTATTCGAAGAATAACCAAGAGCGCGCAATAGCATGGTGACAGGGAATTTTCTTCTTCTATCAATAATGACAAATAAGCAATCATTTATATCTGTAGTAAAATCAACCCAAGAACCTCTAGCAGGAATAATACGAGCCTGATATAACTTAGTACCATTTGGATGAGTAGATTCATCAAAAAAGACACCAGGAGATCTTTGAAGTTGAGACACAATAACTCTTTCAGCTCCGTTAATGATAAATGTCCCTTTTTCAGTCATATAAGGTATGTTACCGAAGTACACATCTTGCTCAATACTTTGAGCATATTCATTTTTATTATTTTCATCAGTGATGTGCAAAGATAGCTTAACCCTTAATGGCGCTGAAAATGTAACACCCCTATCAATGCATTCATCAGCTGTATATTTTGGCTGACCAAGGTAATAGGAATTAAATTCAAGTATATAGTTTCTGTGTGAATCTTCGATTGGAAAAACACTATTTAAGACACCCTGAAGGCCAAGATCCTTTCTTGCCTCAGGAGCATCAAATTCTTGTAAAAACTGTTGGTAAGCTTTTGTTTGAATAGCTAGCAAATCTGGTATCTCCAGCAACTCTTCTATGTGTGAAAAAGAAACTCTGCCATTCTCTGAAACATTAAGTGAACCCAATTGATCCTCCGGATTTAAATTATTAATTAAAATGAAAAGTCAAGAAAAAAGACTATTTTAACTCAACTTCTGCACCAGCCTCTTCAAGCTGAGACTTTATTTCATTAGCTTCGGATTCTGAAACGCCCTCTTTAATCGGCTTTGGAGCAGAATCAACTAATTCTTTTGCTTCTTTTAATCCTAAATCAGTAATAGCGCGAACAGCTTTGATGACATTTATTTTTTGTTGACCAGCTACGGTTAATACAACGTCAAATTCAGTCTTAGCATCTGAACCAGCAGCATCGCCAGCCACAGGTGCAGCAGCAGCAGCAGCTACTGGCGCTGCAGCAGAGACACCAAATTTTTCCTCTATTTCAGATATAAGCTCTGAAACTTCCATCATATTTGCATTTTCTAAATAAGCTAATACATCTTCTTTTTTAACAGCCATTTTATAAACTCCTTATTTTAATTTTCTTAATTTTTATTTTCTTTGAGCCCATTTAAAACGTTCACAAACTTTACCATGGGAGAATTGAGCAAATTGGTGAAATTTTGAAGCGGACTTTTCAACATAACTATAATTTTTGTTAGAGACTCTTCTTTACTTGGTAAGCTAGCAATTTTTTCAAAATCACTCGCAGGAAGATAAGAGCCTTCAAATAGGACGCCTTTTATCCGAGGCAGTTCATGATCTTTCAAGAATCCTTTAATAATTTTTGCTGCTGTAACAGGCTCATCATAAGATATTGCTATTGCAGTGGAACCAGAAAATAATTCATTTCCTAAATTCATCTTATTTTCGTCTGATGCAATTTTTAACAACGTATTTTTGACAACTATATATTCGACATTACTATTAAAAAAAATTTTTCTTAAATCTGTAACATCAGATACATTGAGACCTAAGTAGTCAGTAAAGTATATTGATTTAGCCTTGGCGAGCTTATCACTTAGCTCTTTAACATTTTTAATATTTTTTTGATTGGGCATGGCTATATCATCCTATTGAGTTAATATTAACTTTTACACCTGGCCCCATAGAGGAAGAAATCGATATCTTTTCCAAAAATTGCCCTTTAACAGAAGGAGGCCTAGATTTCAAAAGAGAATTATAAATTTGTTTTATATTTTCAACTAAATCACTACTATCAAAAGAAACCTTACCACAAATAGTATGCACTATACCTGTTTTTTCAACCCTAAGCTCAACCATACCATCTTTTTGATCAGATACAGCTTTAGCAACATTCATAGTAACAGTACCACTTTTGGGGTTCGGCATAAGACCCTTTGGTCCAAGAATCTTGCCAAGCTTACCAAGCTCTGGCATCATATCAGGAGTAGCAATTATTTTATCTACATCAACCCAGCCACCCTTGATTTTATCTAAATAATCCTTGTTACCACAATAATCAGCCCCAGCATCTAAAGCCTCTTGTACTTTTTCTCCTTGCGCCAAAACTAACAGAACAACCTTTTTACCAGTGCCCCGTGGCAGAGCAGTACTAATCCTAATATTTTCATCTGCATGTCTAGGGTCAACATTTAAATTTATTGCAAGGTCAACAGTTTCATCAAAATTAGCTGATGAAGCCTTTTTTACAATTTCAATAGCTTGCTCTAAATCGTAATAGGAGTCATTATCAAAAATTTCGCTAAATGATTTTGATTTTAATTTTTTCACAACTTAGCCCTTAATCTCAATACCCATAGATCGCGCAGTTCCCCTAATCATTTCTTTAGCTTGTTCTACGGAGTTTGCATTCAAATCATCCATTTTTATAGATGCTATTTTTTCTAAATCTGAATCACTAATAGATCCAACTTTTTCCTTATTCGGCTCGCTAGAACCTTTTTTAATATTTGCAGATTTTAATATCAAGCGAGCAGCTGGAGGAGTTTTTGTAATAAAACTAAAACTTCTATCAGCATATACTGTAATTTCCACAGGAATGACATCGCCAGCCTTATCTTGAGTTTTTGCATTAAAAGACTTGCAAAAATCCATAATATTTACCCCTTGCTGACCTAAGGCAGGACCCACTGGAGGAGCTGGATTAGCTTGACCAGCTGGAATTTGCAGTTTAATGAAACCAATAACTTTTTTTGCCATTATTCTATCCTAGTCCTAACTTTCAAGTGCAACCTGTAAATAATCCAGCTCTACTGGGGTAGATCTCCCAAAGATACTTACAGACACTTTCAACTTCTGCTTCTCGTGATTAACCTCTTGCACAATTCCCGAGAAATCTACAAAGGGACCATCTTTAACATTGACAGAATCACCAACCTTAAAAGGAGCAGCTTCCGTAACCTTAATAGGGCCATCTCCACCATCATGATCACCAAGAAATCTTTTCACTTCGTTTGGCTTTAAAGAATCAGGATTTCCATTTGATCCAACAAAACTTATTACACCATTTACATTTTCAATAACATATTTGGTTTCTTTATTCATTTCTAAATGAATTAGAAGATAACCAGGGAAAAAAACCTTCTCTTTAATCTTCTTTTTACCATCTCTCATCTCCAAAACATTTTCTGTCGGCACCAAAATATTTTCAACGCTTTCGTTTAAATTAGCAGTATTAAGCTCAAACAATATAGTCTCTTTAATTTTTTTTTCTTTGCCAGAAATTACTCTAAGGGTATACCAATCCATAAGGACCTACATTACAGTTGAGATAGATTTAGATAGAAAAAGATCTACAATAAAAAGATAAAGAGTAAGAATTAACGAAAAAACAAGAACAACATAAGTTGAACCTTTTAAGTCATTCCAATCAGGCCTGATTGGAATGA
>MDSV01094529.1_pt1 | contig 15083 bp, 21 predicted proteins | sample 810851 | NCBI WGS metagenome assembly MDSV01 (sample SAMN05326640, study PRJNA326480) | marine metagenome | isolation source: seawater | place: Atlantic Ocean: North East | collected 2012
CGCAGATGTGGTTCCGTTCTTTAAAGGTGTAACAAGAGAAAGATTGGGTAAGTTAGGTTTGCAATGGCCTGTACAAGAAGATGGGACAGATACACAGATTTTACACAAAGAAACTTTTAAATTAGGAAAAGGAAGACTAAAAAATTTCGACTTTAAAGAGTCTGCAGAAATTGAAAATAACAAAAAAGATTACCCGCTAATATTAACAACTAGTCGAGTTCTACAACATTATAATGCTGCTACCATGACAAGAAGGACTAGCAATATTAATATTGTTAATGAGGATATACTATTAGTTCATCCAAAAGATGCTGAGAAAAGAGGTTTAAATACTGGAGATATTGGTCGACTTTATTCAGGAAGAGGTGAAGTGGCTCTCAAAGTAGAAGTTACAGATAAAGTAAAAGAAGGCATTGTATTTACAACGTTCCACTTCCCAGAATATATGGTGAATATGGTAACAGGGCACGGCAAAGATGAGGAAACTAAATGTGCTGAATATAAGGTTTCTTCAGTAGAAGTGCAGAAAATTTCAAATCAATTTAAAACTGAGGTTGAACCTTCAGAAAATCAGGCCGAATTAACTCAGAATTAATTTATTTTGCATAAAAAATTATGCTAAAATAAATCCAATGAATATTCTTAAAGATAGATTTGGTAGAACATTTCCTTACATTAGAATGTCAATTACTGATATTTGTAATTTTAAATGTGGCTACTGTTTACCAAATGGTTACCAAGTAGATAAAAGTGACAATAGAAAATTTCTTCATCTGGATGAAATTAAACGTCTTGCAAAATGTTTTTCTGAATTAGGGGTTTATAAAATTAGAATAACCGGTGGAGAACCAACTGTAAGAAAAGATTTTTTTGAAATAATTAAAGTACTAAAAATTGAATCTGGAATAAAAAAAGTAGTAATTACAACAAATGGTTATCACTTAGATAAAAAAGCAAAATTATTGGTAAATAGTGGCTTAAGTGGAATAAACATAAGCATAGATAGTCTTAACCGTGAAACTTTTAAAAATATTACTGGACATGATAGATTGCCAGAAATTTTACAAGGAATAAAAAATTTACAAGAGTTAGGATTTGAAAACATTAAAATTAATGCCGTTTTATTAAATGGAATAAACTCATCTGAAAAAGATTTTGATGAATGGTCAAACTTTATAAGAAATAATAAAATTGATTTTAGATATATAGAATTAATGCAGACGGGTGATAACTTAGATTACTTTAAAAAGTATCATACACCATCAAAAATATTTAAGACTTATTTAAATAAAAATAATTGGGTTTATCAAACATTAGGTAGAGATGCTGGTCCTTCTCAAAATTATATAAACCCTAAATATAATGGTAAGTTAGGAATAATTGCTCCATATTCTAAAGATTTTTGTAAAACTTGTAATCGATTAAGAATTACATCTAGAGGAGATTTAAGACTTTGCTTATTTGGAAATACCGGAATAAATGTTAGACATTTATTACAAAAAGATGACCAACTTAATGAATTAAAAGATCTTATATTAAAACAGATGCAATTCAAAAAAGAGTCCCACTATTTAGAACTCGGAGAAACAGGTTCAACTAAAAATTTATCTAAAACTGGAGGGTAATTGAGTAAATTAAAAGTAATTAACAAAGAAGAATTAAAAGATTGGGCTAAAGAAATCTTTAAAAAAAATTCTTTTAATATGATTGATGTTTCGTCTAAAAAAGAAACTTTTAGAAGAGCTTTAGCATCTGGTAAAATTTATGTTGGGAAAGAAGTTTTTAATCTAATCAAAGATAAAAATATGCCCAAGGGAGATCCTATAACTTTAGCAGAAGTTTCGGCAGTCTTGGGAGTAAAAAAAACAAGTGAATTAATCCCTTTGTGTCATCCACTGCCAATAGATCATACTGCAACTAAAATTATTATGCACAACGAAGACTCTTCTCTAGAAGTATTTTGTGTTGTTTCAGCAGTTGCAAAAACAGGCGTTGAAATAGAAGCTATTATGGGTGTCAATGCTGCGCTAATTACTATTTATGATTTAAGTAAAATTATAAACCCACATTTAAAAATTGATAATATTAAATTATTAATAAAAGAAGGTGGTAAGAATGGTTTATGGACCAATCCAGATGGACTTCCAGAATTTTTAGAAAATATTTTTTGATTATGAAAGTTACACTAGAGCTATTTGGTGCAAGTAGAGACCTAAGTGATAAAGATTTTCTAGAATTTAGCTTTGAAAAAAAAATTTCAATTAAAGATTTCAAAAAAAAAATAATATTCTATATAGATGAAAAATTTAAAGGAAATGAAAATTATAAAAAAATAATTGAAAATTCTTCATTTTGTACTCAGGATAATAATATTGTCTCGGAAAACTATAATATTACTAAAGATCAAAAAATTGGAATTATTCCCCCTATTGGAGGCGGATAATGCTTCATACAAAAATAATAGATCTTAAAAAAGAAAAAATACAAGTTAAAAAAGCTGAAAATTTTGTTTCAAGTTCAAAATTTGGAGCTTCACTGATTTTTAAAGGAACCGTAAGAAATAAAAATGATAATAAAAAAGTAACAGGCATTACTTACGATAGTCATGATGCTATGGTAATAAAAAGTTTTGAGGAAATTTATAATGAAGTAGAGAAAAAATTGAAAATTAAAGATAAAGCGGTATTTATTGAACATGTAAAAGGATACCTTGGGTTAGGGGAAATAAGTATAATCATTGCGGTTGCTTGTCCCCATAGAGCTGAGACTTATATCCTCTCTAGGTTTATAATAGAAGAAATAAAAAAAAGATCTCCTATTTGGAAAAAAGAACATTACGAAAATGAAAAAAGTGAATGGTTAAAAGGAAATCCAATCCAAGTTAACTAAAATCTTTTTTATAGTCTAAATCTTTAAAAATTTTTTCAGATGAAACCTTAATAAAATTAGTATTTTTTTTCAATCTTTTGACCATAAACTTTGCTCCAAAACTTCCTTTAATTTTTTTAAATTTTTTTAACATTAAAGTATTAAATCCTATTGGATTTCCTACTTTATTTTTAAATTTTAGTGCATGAACTAAATATTTTTTTTTATTAATAGATTGATAAATTTTATTTATATCAGAAGTTTTTATAAATGGCATATCAGACTGAACAATTATAAATCCTTTATCTTTTCTTGATACTTTTTTTAGTCCTATTTTAATTGAAGAGGCTATACCGTTTTTATAGTTTTTATTCACTACAAATATAAATTTTTTATTTTTTTTTATAATTTTTTTTATAATTTTGTATTCATGGCCAAGAACAATTACAACTTTATTAATTTTACTTTTGTGTAATGCATTTAAAATATGATTAATTAAAGGTTTATTTCTATATATTTTTACTAATTTGTTTTCCCCTTTTAATCTTTTTGATTGTCCAGCCGCAAGTAAAATTGCTTTTATCACTTTTTATATGTCTCAAAAACCAATTGAGCAATAATCGATAAAGCTATTTCGGGAGCAGATTTGCCACCTAATTTAATTCCTATAGGTCCATGAATTAAATTTATTTGCTCATCGTTAAAGTCAGCTTTTTTTAATCTTTCACATCTGTTTTCATGAGTTTTTTTGCTACCTAGTGCTCCTATATAATAAAAATTTTTCTTCAAAGCATGCTGCAGTGCAGGATCATCGATTTTAGGATCATGAGTTAAAGCAATTAATGCAGTATTTTCATTTGTTTCTATTTCTTTAAATGCTTCATCTGGCCATTTATTAATTATTTTCATATCAGGAAATCTTTTTTCAGATGCAAAATATCCTCTTGGATCAATTATATATATTTCAAAGTTTAAACTTTTCGCAAAATCCACTAAGTATTGAGCTATATGAACTGCACCAACTATTACAACTTTTATAGGCAAAATATAAGTTTCAACAAATATATCTGAACCTTCGATAACACCATTTTTTTTTGATTTGAAAAAATTATTTATTTGATTTGAATAAACTTCCATTTCCTTGCTTAAGGGTTTATTTTTTTCAAAAATTTCACTTTCTCCATTAGAAATATTTGTAATTATTGCAAATTCAGATTTATTTTTCTTTTTTTCGATAATTGTTTTTAATGTTTCTAATTTCATTATTTTACTTGTTCCAAATAAACTGCTATCTCGCCCCCGCAAGCTAGTCCCACTTCCCAAGCACTTTCATTGGAAACTTTAAATTCAATCTTTTTATAAGGTTTATTATCTTTAATTAAATCAATGCATTCTCTTACAACCGATGATTCAACACATCCACCTGAAACTGAACCTGAAAAATCGCCTTTCTCGTTTACGATCATTCTGCTACCAATTTGTCTTGGAGACGATCCCCATGTTTGAATTACAGTTGCTAATATAACTTTTTGATTAGCTTTTATCCAATCGTAAGCTTCTTCAAGAATTTTTTCATCAAATGAATTTTTCATTTGACAAAATATAGATTTAATTTAACAAGCCTCAACAGCTTTTTTTGCCTGCGTAACTACAAGACTGGCTCTGTACTCAGCAGAAGCATGTATATCAGAATTCATATTAGAACTATTTACTTGCATTCCAGATATTGAATTTGAAGAAAAACTTAATTCCAGTGCTTTAGCTAAATCTTTATCAAAATATACACAAGGTTTTGCTCCAGTTATAGCAACGTTTACTGTTGATTTATGTTTGGCAACATAAACGCCCACTATTGCATATCTTGATGCTGGATTTGGATGTTTTTGGTAGCTAGATTTTTCTGGTATTTGAAACTCTACAGTTTCAATTAATTCACCTTTTTTTAATGCCGTTTCAAACATTCCTTTAAAAAAATTTGAAGCTTCAATTTTTCTCTCATTTGTATGAATTACCGCGTTTAAAGCAAGACAAGCTGAAGGGTAGTCGGCTGATGGATCGTTGTTTGCAATTGAGCCACCGATCGTGCCTCTATTTCTTACTTGAGGATCTCCAATTCCTTCCGCTAATGATGACAAAGAAGGTATTGCTTTTTTTATTTCTTTTGAATTTGCAACTTCTGTATGTTTTGTTGTGGCACCAATTTTTATAGATTTTCCACTTACATTAATTCCTGATAATTGTTTTATATTTTTAATATCAATTATATCTTTGTAAGTTGCTAAACCTAATTTCATAGATGGAATAGTTGTCATTCCCCCTGCCAAAAATGCTGAGTTTGAAGATGAAAGTTTTTTTGCTTCTTTGCTGTCTTTTGCAGTATGATAATTAAAAGTCTTCATAAATTTCTCCTAAGCTGCTTTATTTTTAGTTTTTTTCAAATTTTTACATGCTCTCCAAACTTTTTCGGCAGTTGCTGGCATTTGAATTTCTTGCCCATCTAATGCATTTATAACAGCATTCATCACTGTTGGGGGTGCTCCTATTGATCCTGCCTCACCACAACCTTTGACTCCTAATGGATTTGTTGTTGCTTTAGTGCAAGTAAAACCTAAATTAAACTCAGGAAAATTATCTGCTCTAGGCATTGTATAATCCATATAAGAAGCGGTAATCAACTGACCTGTTTCATCATATTCTGCATTTTCAGTAAGTGCTTGTCCTATTCCTTGAGCAAGTCCACCGTGGACCTGACCTTCGACTATAGTAGGATTTACAATTGTTCCAAAATCATCAACTGCGGTATATCTATCTAATTTAACTTCACCTGTTTCAGGATCTATTTCTACTTCAGCGATATGAGAGCCTGCTGGAAAAGAAAAGTTGGCAGGATCAAAAAATGCTGACTCTTTAAGACCAGGTTCTTCACCTTCTGGCAAAGGAGATTTAACTTCATCTCTTACTCCTGGGAGATAACAGGCAAATGCTACTTCTCCAATTGTTTTTTTCTTATTCGAGTTAGCAACTACAAATTCTCCATTTTTAAACTCAACATCATCAGGACTTGCTTCAAGCATTTTGGCAGCTACTCTTTTCCCTTTGTCTACTATTTTTTTACAAGCATTAACAATTGCAATTCCTCCAACAGTTAATGATCTTGATCCATAAGTTCCCATTCCAAATGTACCTTTATCGGTATCACCATGAACTATATCTATATTTTCTATAGGGACTCCAAGTTCATCTGCTGCAATTTGAGCAAATGTTGTTTGGTGGCTTTGCCCATGACTATGAGATCCTGTATAAACAGTTACTTGTCCAGTAGGATTAAATCTTACCTCGGCTGACTCCCATAGACCAACTCCACATCCCAACATCATTACGACTGGAGATGGAGCAATACCACAAGCTTCAAAATATGTTGTGACCCCTATTCCTCTAAGTTTTCCTTTAGATTCTGAATCTTTTTTTCTAGCTGAAAAGCCATCATAATCTGCCATTTCTTTTGCTTTTTTAAGGCCCAACACATAATCTCCAGAATCAATTTGATGCACTAAAGTCTGTTTAAATGGAAATTCTGTAGGAAAATTTTTCATTCTTATTTCAATCGGGTCTATACCAAGTTCAATTGCTGCCTTATCTACTATTCTTTCAATTGTATAAGTAGCCTCAGGTCTTCCGGCACCTCTATAAGCATCAACTGGTGCAGTATTTGTATAGACCGCTTTTACATTTGAGTAAGCAGCAGGCATTACATAGACTCCGGTTGCGCATGGACCAAATAAATAAGTTGGAGTAACAGTACCAAATACTCTTGCATATGCCCCCAGATTTGCAATTGTTTCATTTTTAAATCCTAAGAATTTACCATCATTTGTAACAGCTAACTCAGCATGAGTAATATGGTCTCTGCCATGAGTATCAGTTAAAAAAGACTCTGTTCTTTCTGCCACCCATTTAATAGGTCTTTCAATTTTTTTTGATGCCCAACTACAGACTATCTCTTCATTATATAGATTTATTTTTGAACCAAATCCTCCTCCGACATCTGGTGCGACAACTCTTAGTTTATGTTCTGGAGCGACTCCACCAAATGCGGACATTATTAATCTTGATAAATGAGGGTTTTGGCTTGTCGTATAACAAGTTATCTCTTCAGAAGCCGTGTTATAGTCCACAACGCAAGCTCTTGGTTCCATTGCGTTTGGCACAAGACGATTATTTGTTATATCTAATTTTATAATTTTATCTGCTTGGTCAAATGCTTCTTTAACTTTTTGTCTATCTCCGAGTAACCAATCATAACATAAATTTTTATCTATATCCTTGTGTATTGCATCATCATTCATTGCTTCTGACAAGTTTACAACGGCTTTTAAAATTTTATAATCTATATTTACTAATTCTGAGGCAGCTTTAGCTTCTTCAAGACTTTCAGCAAAAACTACTGCTATAGGATCTCCTACAAAGTTTACATTATCTTTAGCCAAAGGAGGGTTTGGAGGACATTTCATTTCAGATCCATCTTCGCTTCTTATTGCCCAGCCTGCTATTAAGCCTCCTATTTTATCTTTTGCTATATGCTCTCCAGTTAAAACATCAACTACTCCTGATGCTTTTAATGCTCTAGAAATATCTATTTTATTTATTTTTGCTCTAGCATGTGGTGATCTCACAAAATATGCATAAGTTTGATTATTAATATTAATATCAGCAGTGTAACGTCCTTTGCCTGTCAGAAATCTTTTATCCTCTTTTCTTTCAACTCTTGATCCAACTAAACTTGCCATATCTTATTTCCTCCTACATTTTTGATGCTGCCTCTTTAACTGCAGCAACTATATTTTGATAACCCGTACATCTACAAATATTACCTTCTAGCCATTCTCTTATTTCAGTATCACTTGGTTTTTTATTATTTTGCAACAAGTCGATTGCACTCATAACCATTCCAGGCGTACAGAAACCACACTGTAAACCATGAAGTTTTTTAAATGCTTCTTGCATTGGATGCATTTTTCCATTTTGTGATAAACCTTCTATTGTTGTAATTTTTGATCCATCAAGATCTGCTGCAAATGCAGTGCAACTTTTTATAGACTTTCCATCAACATGTACAACGCATGCACCACACTGACTAGTGTCACATCCAATATGTGTTCCTGTTAAATTTAATATATCTCTTAAGAAAACTGATAAAAGAGTGTGGTCTGATATTTCTTTGCTAATTTTTTTACCGTTTATTTCTAAATTTACCTTCTTCATCTCCCGCGCTCCTTAGAATAAGGTTAATAATTTATTACAATTCTATTGCAGTAAAACATATTAATTTAATATGTTCAATTAATTTGCTTTTTTTAATTCTAGTATTACGCGACTTAAATTATTAAATATCCAATAATAATTAGCAAAACTATTACATATATATAAATAGTAATTTTATTATTTAATATATTTTTGTCTTTTGTTTTTAATTCTTTTTGATTTTTATTTTTTATGTTTTTTTCATTTTCATTAGAAAAATTGTATGAAGAAATTAATTCTGAAAATTTACCAAAAAAAATATCAGCCATTTTTTTTGCTGTCATATCAATTAATCTTGAACCAATCTGAGCTATTTTTCCACCTACATTTGCTTCAATTTCATAAGAAAGCTTAGTTCCTCCTTTTACTTCTTCTAAATTAACTTTTGCTTTTCCTGAAGCAAAACCAACAGGAGAGTTTCCGGATCCTTCAATAATATAGTTATTGGGAGCATTAATTGCCTTTAATTGTATATCTCCAGTAAAACTTGCATTAAATGGTCCAATTTTATTTGTGGCAGTTGCCATAAATTCTGTATCGGATTTTTTAATAAAGCTTTCGCATCCTGGGATTGATCTTCTCAGAATCTCAGCATCATTTAATGCATCCCATACCTTTTGTTTTTCTAAATTTATTTGATAAGATCCTGACAATTTCATTATAAGAAAATATACTAAATTATGGACGAAAATACTAAGAAAGAATTACAATCAGCAGCATTTGAAAGATTAGTTAAACATCTTCGAGAAAGATCAGATGTACAAAATATTGATTTAATGGATCTCGCTGGATTTTGTAGAAACTGCCTATCAAAATGGTTTAGGGAAGAAGCGGAAAAAAAAGGAATACAAATTTCTGATCCTGATGCTAGAGAGCACGTTTACGGCATGAAATACTCTGAGTGGAAAGAAAAATATCAAAAATAATTATTTTTCTTTTTGATGATAAGACTATTTCCTTTTATTTTTATTTTACTTTGGTCTTCTGCTTTTATAACAACCAAACCAATTGTAGATAACAGCGATCCATTTACAGCGCTTTCATTTAGGTTTTTTTTTGTAGCTTTAGGTTTTTTTATTTTTTCATTTTTAACAAAAAAGAAAATTTTTGGTCCAAAAAAACATCTTATAAAATCAGTTCTTAGTGGTATTTTATTTCATGGTTTTTATCTTGGCGGAGTTTTTTTTTCAGTATCAAAGGGTTTACCAACTGGCATAGCTGCGTTAATTGTTACTCTTCAACCTATTTTAACAAATGCATTGGCTGGTCCAATTTTAAATGAAAAAGTAACATGGAAACAATGGATTGGAGTTCTATTAGGTTTTATTGGTGCCGCTTTAGTCTTAGGTTTTGATATAGGAAAAACATTGCCAACAATAGGAATTATATCTTCATTCGTCGCATTGTTTGCAATTACTTCTTCTACATTGTGGCAAAAAAAACTTAGTAATAATTTACCTTTATCAGTAAGCAACATGTATCAAGCAATTGGAGGATGTTTATTTCATTTAGTAATAATTTTATTGTTTGTAGATCCTTACATAAATTTTTCAAATACTTTTATCTTGGCAATGAGTCATCAAATTTTTTTAGTATCCTTTGGAGCTTTCACTATACTGATGTACTTAATTAAAAATAATTCAGCCAGCAAAACTGTAACTATTTTTTTTTTAATTCCTCCTACATCAGCTGTTATGGCATGGTTGTTTTTAAATGAAAATCTTTCAGCTTACGATATTGTTGGATTTTTAATTGCTTCATTTGGAGTGTTTATTGCTACAAGAACAAATAAATAATATATTTTTATTTTTCTTTTAGTCTTGGAAATAATTCTACAAAATTACAAGGTTTATGATTTATATCTAGTTGATGTACTAATATTTTATCCCATGCATCTGTTGCTCCTCCTGATGATCCTGGAAGAGCAAATATATATTTACCTTTTGCTAATACAGCGCAAGCTCTAGATTGAATGGAAGAAGTTCCCACAGTTTTTAAACTTACGAATCTAAAAACCTCTCCAAAACCAGGTATTTTTTTATCAGCAATCTCTTCTACTGCCTCAGGCGTAATATCTCTACCTGTAAGGCCTGTTCCGCCAGTAGTTATAATCACGTCAATTTTTTTGTTTTTTAGCCAATATTTGAGAATTTTTTTTATATCTTTTTTATTATCTTTGCAGATTTTTCTATCAGTTAGATTATGTTTAGCTTTTTTAATTTTTTTTGAAAGTATATTTCCTGATTTGTCATTTTCTAAAGTTCTTGTGTCAGTAACTGTCAATAATGCTATATTTACAATCATAATTTTTTTATGACTATATTATCAATTCTTTTTTTTGTAACTGCATTAATTTACTCAAGCGTTGGTTTTGGGGGAGCCTCCACCTATCTAGCTTTATTACTTTTATGGGGTGTTCCTTATCATATTTTCCCTATTATAGCGTTGGCCTGTAATATAATTGTAGTCTCGGGAAATTCATTTAATTATACAAGAGCTGGAAACTTGAATTTAAAACTTCTTTTTCCTTACTTGTTAGGATCGATACCCTTTGCTTTCTTAGGTGGAACAGTTCAAATTGAAAAAGAATTATTTGAAATAATATTATTTTTTGTTCTAGCAATTTCTGGGGGATTATTGTTAATTAATTTTAAATCTTATGACGATAATATAGAAAATTACAGGACCTTGCCAATCTATATCTCGGTTTTAATAGGGCTTGTTTTGGGATTTGTATCTGGAATTGTTGGTATAGGAGGGGGTATTTTTTTAAGCCCAATACTATATTTATTTAAAGCAGCTAAGCCAAAACATATTACAACTACTGTCTCTCTCTTTATTTTGATAAACTCTATATTTGGAATTATTGGCCAATTAAGCAAAAATCAAAATTTATTAGAGCTTAAAGATTTTTTATTATTATTGATAGCTGTACTTATTGGAGGACAAATAGGAAATTTTATAAATTTAAAACTGCTTTCGTCAAAAATATTAGCTTTAATTACTTCTTTATTAGTAATTTTTGTTGCTGTAAGAATGGGATTTAACATTTTTAATATTTAATGAAAAATTTTTATTTTATTTTTTTAATTTTACTATTCTCGATAAAAATTTCGAATGCGCAAAATATTACTAAAGCATATTTTGGTGGTGGTTGTTTTTGGTGCATGGAAGAAGCATTTGAGAAACTAGATGGTATTGTTGAGGTTGTTTCGGGTTATTCCGGTGGAAAAACAAAAAACCCAACTTATAAAGAGGTTGTCTATGGTGATACTGGTCATTTTGAGGTTATCGAAGTCATTTATGACAGTTCAGTATTGTCTTATAAAAAACTATTAGATAATTTTTGGATTAATATAGATCCTTTTGATGAATACGGTCAGTTTTGTGACAAAGGATATAGCTATAGATCTGTTGCTTTTTATGAAAATGAAAAACAAAAAAAAATGATTGAGGATAGTATTGAAAAAATACAAAATAAATTTAAAAAAAATGTAGTAACCTATGTTAGAAAATTTGAAAAATTTTATAAAGCAGAAGATAAGCATCAAAACTATTATCAAGAATATTTTTTAAATTATTTAAGATATAAAAAAGCATGCAGAAGGGAAAAAATATTAGAATATATTTGGAACTCTTAAAAAAATTTTATCGTCCTTTTTTATTAACTTATATTTTTTTCAGCGTAGCCATAGGTTTTTACCCTTCGTTTAATTTTTATTCTTTAAAAGGACAAATAATAATTATTTTAGTCTCTTTATTTAATGGATTATTAGGTATTTATATAAAAAAGTTATAATTTTTTAATTAAGTGGAAAACACATCCAGCCAGTTATAATGTATTTTTTGCCCTTGTTTAAAACTTCTCCAGAATGTGCGTGTGTCCATTCTGCAGGCCAAATCAAAGTTTTTCCAGTTTCGGGTTTTATGCTTATATCGTAATGAGAAAAATTTGTACTTCCAGTATTATCTTCAGTGGTATTCAAATATGTCATCCAGGCAAATAATCTATGCATTTGTACGCCTGAATTTCTTTCGCAGTGTATATGGGAAAAATGATCTCCAGGTAAATACCTTTGTAAGTTAAAACTTGGAATATCTACGGTTTTTATATTTTCTTTAATAAATGGCCATTGTTTTAAATAATCTTCGAAACAAAGATACAATTCTTTAAAATAATCATTGAAAACTGAATATTGTTTTATTTTTAAATCTACAGGATCAATGGTTATATCAGTTGTTTTTTTTTTAATTAAATTTTTTCCTGATCCCATAACGCCCTGGTTTTGCAAATGTTTATTATGTTCAAAAAAATTTATCAAATTAAGGAATAATTCATCATTTAATATTTTCCAGCAACCAATAAAGTTCGTTTGATCAGAATTAATTTTTTCTCTTCTCATTAAATAATTTCAAAGCCCTTTTCACTAAATCTTATCAAGCCTGCAGATTTTTGGATAAATTTTAATCCTTTTTTATGCTGATTCATTTTTAAATACATGTTGCCAATACGTAAATTAGTTTTTCTATGATCAATGTCAATTTTTAAAGCTTGTTCAAAATACGTTTTTGCCTGTTCAAAATTATTTTCATTTTCAAAAATTCTTCCTAACTCACTTAATGGTTCTATATTATTATTGTCGATTTCGTGGGCTTTAAGAAAATTTGATTTAGCCTCAGAAATATTTCCCCTAATGCTTAATAGACATGCCAAATTATGAAATGAGTTAGAATTTTTGCCATTTAATTTAATAGATATGTTTAAATTTTTTTCAGCCAAATCTAATTTCTTTAAAGACAAATATAACGTACCTAATAAAAAAAAATATTTATAGTTTTCCTTTTCTTTTTTTGTAATAGTTTCTAAATCATTTATAGCTTCAGATATTTTTCCAATTTGAATTAAATTTAGAATTTTTTTTATATTTTCATTATTGACTTCTAAATTTTCAGTGGTCATTTTTTATTTTAAAGTACATAAGGTTCGGGTCTAGCATTGCTATTTAGCACTCTTTCTACTTCAAAAACAGTAATGTCTATTGTTTGATAGCTACCTGTAGTAATTAACTCAGTAAGTGCCCTTCCTATTCCAGGTGCTTGCATTAATCCTCTTCCAGTAAATCCTGAAGCCATATAAACATTTTCATATTTTGGATGTTTTCCAACAACTGCATTATTATCTAGTTTGTTACAATCATAATAACCAGCCCATCCTCCTGTCAGCTTCAATTCTTCAAATGCGGGTATTCTTTTTGCAAGAGCTGGCCATACCAATTCTTCAAAATCATTCCACGCAGGTTCAAGGTCTTCTGCGTCAAATAAAGATTTTGGAGATCCTGCTAAATATTCTTTACCTTCTGGTCTCCAATAGACGCCTGTGGTTAAATCTCCTGTTAATGGCATTTCGGGAAAATGTTTAGGACATTTAACTCTAAAAACTGTATGTTTTTGTGGAACAACAGGAATATCTTTTAGCAGTTCTTTTGTCCAACACCCGGCAGCTGACACTATTGTTTTAGCATTTATTTCGGATAAACTTTTTACATCTCCTTTTAAAAAAACTGCACCAAGTTCTATTGCCTTGCTTTTAAGTGCACTATGAAACATGAAAGGATCAATCCATCCTTCACTTTTATTATCTGTGTAAGTTGCAGTTTCAATTCCTTCGTTGTTAATGTAAGGAAATATTTTGGTTAACTCTGATCCTTTTATATTCTTTGTACCAGCTTCACATTCTTTATGATTTTTTAAAGCTCTATATTGTTCTTCTGCATCATCAGGACCGAACATCAATAAATATCCATTTGGTACCATGCTTGCAGTTGGATTAGGATTCTTGTCTGTTTTTAATAATTCGGGAATTTGAAAAATGAATTCTTTAGCAAATTTTCCAAGAAGAATATTTTCTTTTTGATAAAATTGTCTTCTAAAACCGCCTAAAGATAAAGGAAACGATGCAGACTTATATGTCGGATCTCTTTCAATTACCTTAACTTTCATGCCTTCTTTTGATAAAAAGTAGGCTGTTGAAGCTCCTATTATGCCTCCACCAACTATTACAACATCATCCATAAATCTTTAATAAATAATATATGATTTTTAACTTTTAAGAAAGTTTTGATCTACCACCATCAACAGCTATAACTTGTCCAGTAATCCATGAGCTTTCATCTGTAAGTAAAAATTTTGCAAGAGCCGCTCCATCTTTGCCTTCACCGATTCTTTTAAGTGGATGTGCTTTTGCTATTCCTTCTGCAATAGCTGTATTTTTTATCATTGGTTGTGCTATTTTAGAGTTTGTTAGGCTTGGCGCTATACAATTTACTCTTATATTTGGAGCAAACTCCGCTGCAAGAGAAACTGCTAAGCCTTCGACAGCTGCCTTGGTTGACGCAATAATTGAATGATTTGTAAAACCCCTTTGAGCAGCTATAGTTGAAAATAAAACAATTGATCCTTTATTTTTTTTTAAGTTTTCTTGAAATCCTTTAATTAACTCTACAGCAGAATACAAATTTAACTTCATGCATTTATTAAAATCATTCTCAGTCACCATCCTAAAAGGCATTAAGTCAATAGAGCCCACACAGTAAGCAATACCTTTTATATCTTCAATATCTGATTTAATTTTTTCGACAAAATCATCTTCAAGTACGTTAACAACTGTATAAGTGGCTTCTAATTTTTCAGATAAATGTTTTGTTTCTTTTTCATTTCTACCTACCAGATGTACTTCTTTATTAGAATCAATCAATTGCTTAGATAAGCTTGATCCGATAGAACCTGTCGCACCGACAATTAAATATTTTTCTGACATATTATATTTTTTAAAATGAAATTATTATTTATACTTGGAAATCAATTATTTCCATTAAAAAACATTGCCCGCTTCAAAAATGACCACCTAATTTTTA
>MDSV01111817.1_pt1 | contig 15082 bp, 13 predicted proteins | sample 810851 | NCBI WGS metagenome assembly MDSV01 (sample SAMN05326640, study PRJNA326480) | marine metagenome | isolation source: seawater | place: Atlantic Ocean: North East | collected 2012
AAAACTGCTTTAAAATTGTCTGAATACGTTGTTACAGAAGCAGGTTTTGGTGCAGATCTTGGGGCTGAAAAATTTTTAGATATAAAGTGTCGTAAAGCCGGTATCAAACCTAGTTGTGTAGTTCTCGTAGCTACAGTAAGAGCTTTAAAAATGCACGGAGGGGTAGATAAAGATAGTTTAAAAAATGAAAATACCGAAGCACTTAAAAAAGGATTACCTAACTTAGAAAGGCATATTAAAAATATTAAAAAATTCGGTCTAGATGTAGTTGTAGCGATTAATTATTTTATAACTGATACAGATAACGAAGTTAAGATTATTAAAGATTATTGTTCAAAACTTGAAGTTAATGCATGCCTTTGCACGCATTGGTCAGATGGTGGAAATGGAACTAAAGATTTAGCAAATAGTGTAATAGAACTGTGTAAGAAGAGTGATAAAAGTAAATTTAAATTCTTATATTCTGACGAAACACCAATTTTGGAAAAAATAGAAAAAATTGCAAAAGAAATTTACAATGCAAAAGGGATTGAAGTAGATGATAAAATTAAAGCACAAATAAGTAGAATGGAGCAGTCTGGATTTACAAAATTTCCAGTTTGTATAGCAAAAACACAGTATAGCTTTTCTACTGATCCAAAATTAAAAGGTGCACCATCTGATCATACATTACCTATAAGAGAAATAAGATTATCTAGTGGAGCAGAGTTTTTGGTTGTTGTATGTGGCTCTATAATGACAATGCCAGGACTTCCAAAAGTACCTGCTGCAGATAATATAAAATTAAATAAAAAAGGTGAAATTGAAGGTTTATTTTAAATTCAGAGATTATTTTTTCTTATATTTAGCTGCCTCTTCTGAACCACCGGTAGCACTTCCTTTGCTATAAGAGTGCGCCCCCATACCTGCAAGTTGCCCATCTTTAACAATCAAATAAGGATCCCTAATTGGCTTTTTATCAAAAAAACATTCTAGAATTTCTCTTACCCCAGCAGCATATCTCGCTTGAGCAGATAATGAAGTTCCAGAAGTGTGAGGAGTCATACCGTGGTTTGGCATCGATCTCCAGATGTGATCATTAGGTGCTGGTTGAGGAAACCAAACGTCACCTGCATAACCACTTAATTGTCCAGATTTTAGAGCTTTAGCAATTGCTTCTCTATTACAAATTTTTCCTCTAGCCGTATTAACAATGTAAGCACCTTTTTTCATTTTACTGATTAATTTATCATCAAATAAATTTTCTGTTTCCGGGTGAAGAGGACAATTAATTGTAACTACATCACAAACCTTTACTAAAGACTCTACTGAATCGTGAAAAGTTAAATTTAATTCTTTTTCAACAGACTCTGGTAATTTGTGTCTATCGAAGTAGTGCAGATGAACATCAAAAGGTTTCATTTTTCTTAACGCATCTAAACCAATACGTCCTGCTGCAACTGTGCCAATATGCATGCCTTCTACGTCATAAGATCTATAAACTGCATCAGCAATGTTCCACCCACCTTGGTTTACGATGTTGTGTTGATTGTGGTAGTCTCTTACCAAAGACAAGATCATCATTACAATATGTTCCGCTACAGATCTTGAATTACAATAAGTTACTTCAACTACATCTATTTTATTATCCATCGCGGCCTGTAAATCAACGTGATCCGAACCAATTCCAGCTGTAATTGCCATTTTTAAGTTTTTAGCAGATTCAATTTTTTTTCTTGTTAAATAATACGGCCAAAAAGGTTGTGATATCACAATATCAGCATCTACAAGTTCCTTATCCGCTTTACAGCCTTTAGCATCTTTATCTGAAGTAACTACTAACGAATGGCCTTTAGACTCTAAAAATTTTCTTAATCCTAATTCTCCCGATACACATCCAAGTAATTCTCCAGGATTAAAATCTATGCTTTTTGGCGTTGGCAGTGTCATCCCATCGGGATATTTCTCTAACTTAGGCAGGTTAGTCAAAGGATAGCTTTTTGGCATACCTCCTTTAGGATCATCGTATAAAACACACAGTATTTTCATTATATTTTATTTCTCTGTCGCTTTATTTGACTATTATAAAAGGACAAAGTCAAACTTTTCTTGTATATATTTTATGCGTGAATAGTCCATTATTTTCAGTTGTAATACCAACATATAATTGTAAAGAATTATTAATTAAAGCTATTAAGTCAGTTTTAAATCAAACTTATCAAAATTTTGAAATAATTATAGTTGATAATTATTCAAGCGATGGAACAGAGTCATTAATTAAAAATCTAAGTAATGAAAAAATTAAGTTTACAAAAAATAAAAATGGTGGATGTATAGGTATTTCAAGAAATCTAGGAATTAAACTATCCAAAGCTAAATGGATAGCATTTTTAGACTCAGATGATATTTGGTTTGAGAATAGATTAAGTGCAGTTTTTAATATTTTAAAGTTAGAGGGGGAAAATAAATTTGACGTGATATGTAACAATGAAATTTTTCTTAAAAAAGGAAAAAAAACTCTTTGGAAATGTGGACCAAAAGAAAAAAGTTTATATCAAAATTTAATTAGGTACGGAAATTGTATTTCAACATCAGCGACTATAGTTAATAAAGATTTTTTAATTCAAAATAAAATTTTTTTTAGTGAAAATCTTTTATTTTCCCCATACGAAGATTTTGAATTTTGGATGAGAATTGCCAAGGCAGATGGTAAATTTAAATTCGACAACAATGCATACGGTGAACACCTTTTTCATCCAGCTAGTTTTAGTGCTCAAAGCGGAAATGCTCGCAAAGAAAGTATTATTTCAATTTTAAAATTTCATATTTTTGAAATACAAAATTTTACTAATAAAAAAGAGGAACTATGGTTGCATGTTAGAAATAGATTATTACTTGATGAAGTAATAGAATTATTTTTTTTAAGAAGATATTTTAATTCTATTTTTTTATTAATCAAGACTTTGTTAAGATATCCCAAACAATCAATTGCTAATATTTTTTATAAATTAAAAAAATGAGTCATGATTTAAAAAAATTATTTAAACCAGAATTAACTCCAAAGGAAATGTTGGAACTCGGAGTATTTGGTGGCTCTTATTTTGCTGACTCAAGTATCAAAGAATTTCCAAAAGCTTGGTTCAAGAACGCGAAATTAAGTGATAAATTTGATGTTAAATTAAATAGGTTTCAAGTAAAGGCAGGTTTAACCAGAAAAGAATGGCAAGACAAAGGATGGATTTTTAAAGAGGATCCATTAGGATGGTTTCAATGGTATTGTAGATTTTCTAATGGAAGAAGAATTCCGAAAATTGATGAAATTCAAATTAAACGATGGAAAAATTTTACGAGACACGTTAAGGCAATTAAAAATAATTGTGAAGAAGGTGATATGAGTTGCAGAAAAAGACAGAGACAAGCTATATTGCAATGGGCATATAATCCATTTATTTAATTTAAATTTTATATTGATCCACAACAATGTTTGTATTTTTTTCCAGATCCACAAGGACATTTTTCATTTCTTCCAATCTTTTGAGTTTTCTTTTCTAAGTCATTTTCTTTTTCTTTTTTTTCTTCATTATTTTCTGATATTACCACGTTTAAATTTAATAAAAATTTGATAACGTCAATTTTAATTTTTTCCAAAAGACCCTCGAATAAGGTAAAAGCCTCTTTTTTGAACTCTGAAAGTGGATCCTTCTGTCCATAACTCCTTAAACCTATAACTTGTCTTAATTGCTCAAGGTATTGCAAGTGAGATCTCCACGAAAAATCAACGATCTGTAGAAAAATCCTTTTTTCTATCTCATTATTTTGTTTCTCTCCAATGAGCTTTATTCTTTCCTTTCTTTTTTGATCAAATAGATCTTTTAATTTGTTTTCAAAATCATTTTTGTTTAGTTCAGTCAATTTTATCAACTCATCATCGTTAAGAATATTTCCGGTAATTTTTTTAAAAGGCGTTAAATACGCAACCTTATCATTTGTTTTTTCATAGTTAATTTTTATCTTTGTTAAATCTATAATGATTTCTTCAAAGAAATCGTTTAACATATCTTTGACATTTTCGTTTTGAATAATTTTGTATCTCTGACTGAAAATAACTTGTCTTTGATCATTCATTACGTCGTCAAACTTAATTAAAGTCTTTCTAATATCAAAATTTCTTCCTTCAACTTTTTCTTGTGCTCTTTCCATAGCCTTATTTATCCAAGGATGATCAATTGACTCATTTTCTTTCAATCCTAGTTTTTTTAACATCCCATCTATTGAGTCTGCCCCAAAAATTCTCATCAATTCATCTTGCAGACTTATATAAAATATGGAACTACCAGGATCTCCCTGTCTTCCAGATCTTCCTCTTAATTGGTTGTCTATACGTCTACTTTCATGTCTTTCGGTTCCAATTATATATAGTCCACCAAGTTTTTTCACTTCCTCTTTATTTTTTTCTATATCTTCACTATTTGAAGAATTATTTTCACCTACAAAATTTTTGTTTCCACCAAGTTGAATATCTGTTCCCCTGCCAGCCATATTTGTTGCAATAGTAATAGAATTTTTTTTACCAGCCTCAGCGATAATTTTTGCTTCTTGTTCATGATGTTTAGCGTTGAGCACGTTATGTTTTATATTTTTTTCATCCAAATTTTTTGAAATTTTTTCTGATTTTTCAATACTCGTAGTTCCAACTAATATAGGCTGTCCCTTTTTATTACATTCAATTATTTTATTAGTTATAGCTGAATATTTTTCTTTTTCTGTTCTAAAAATTTGATCATTATAGTCTTTCCTGACCATATCTTTGTTTGTCGGAATTGAAACAACATTAAGTTTATAAATATCAAAAAATTCTTCCGCTTCAGTTAAAGCAGTACCAGTCATTCCGGATAGCTTTTTATATAATCGGAAAAAGTTTTGGTAAGTTATAGAAGCTAAGGTTTGATTTTCTTCTTCAATTTTTACATTTTCCTTCGCTTCTATAGCTTGATGAAGTCCGTCTGAAAATCTTCTTCCCTCTAAAACTCTTCCCGTAAACTCATCAATAATCTGAACTTTTCCATCTCTAAGCATATAGTCGGTATCTTTATTAAATAATAAATTTGCCCTTAACGCTTGATTAACATGGTGAACTAAGTTTAAATTTTCAGGATCATAGAAATTATTATTTTTTAAAATATTTTTTTGTATCGCTAATTTTTCAATTTTATCAATTCCTTTGTCTGTTAAAATAGCATTTTTATTTTTTTCATCAATTTCATAATCCGTTTTTTGAAGTTTATTTATAAATTCATTTGATAGTATATAGTGATTACTTTTATCATCACTTCTACCTGAAATTATTAAGGGTGTCCTCGACTCGTCAATCAAAATACTGTCAACTTCATCAACAATACAGTAGTTATGATTTTTTTGAACCATTTCAGAAAGACTATATTTCATATTATCTCTTAAATAATCAAAACCTAACTCATTATTCGTTGCGTATGTAATATCAGAAGAATAGTTTTTTTGTCTTTCTTGGTCATTTAATTCGTTAGTTATGCATCCTGTTGTTATTCCTAAAAAGCTAAATACTTTACCCATCCATTCAGAATCTCTTTTTGCTAAATAGTCATTTACCGTCACAACATGAACTCCTTTTCCGGTTAAAGCATTAAGATAAGCTGGTAAAGTTGAAACCAAGGTTTTACCTTCTCCAGTTTTCATCTCTGCAATTTTTCCTTGATTTAAAATAATGCCTCCTGCAAGTTGAACATCATAGTGTCTTTCGTTTAAAACACGTTTTGCAGCTTCTCTTACTAAAGCAAAACTTTCAGGAATTAATAACTCCAGATCCTTACCCTTTTTAACGGTCTCTTTAAGGAGGTTTGTTTTTTCCTTAAATTCATCATCTTTTAATACTTTAACTTTACTCTCAAAATTATTGATCTCAGCAACCAAGGGTTTAATTTTGTCTAATTCTTGTTGATTGCCACTTTTAAATATTTTATTAAATGTCTTACTGATAAAATTCATATTTTAAGTTAATAAGCTTTGCTCCTTATACTTCTATATATGTATTTATAGTTTAAATTAAACATTAATTATGACGATAAATTTAAAGAATTTCTTAACTCCTAATAAAAAAATATCAAAAATGGGTGAGTTTCAAGAGATTAAACACATTGAAGGATTACAAGTTTCATCTGTATCAGCAGATTTATATAAAAATGGCAGAGATGATATTTCTTTGTTTTATTTTAAAGAAGGAACAAATTATGCTGTGTCATATACGGCAAGTTCCATTGTTTCAGAGTCTATAACTTGGAACAAAAAGAATGCCAAAAAAAACATAAAGGCATTATTTGTTAACACTAAAAATGCCAATACTTTTACTGGCAAACAAGGCTTAAAAAGTCTTGATGAGATAGGTGAAAACTTGGCAAACTCTTTAACACAAAGAGAAGAATATGAAAGAGGAAGAAAAGGAAAATCAGTCAAAGTTGACGAGATTTTGTTTGCATCAACTGGTGTAATAGGAGAAAAATATCCCATAGAAAAAATTAATGATAGAATTCAACATTTAGTAGATAACCTTAGGTCAAATCAAAATAAATTAATTTGGTTAAAAACTGCTTCTGCTATCATGACCACAGACACCAAACCAAAAATAGCTTTCAGGGAAATTAAAGTAGCAGGAAAAATTGTGAGAATATCCGGTATCGCAAAAGGCTCCGGAATGATAGCTCCAAACTTAGCAACGATGCTTTCATTTATTTTTACAGATGCAGATATTTCATCAGATGTTTTAAAGTTAGTTTTAGATAAAGTCATATCTAATACATTTAATGCGATATCAGTTGATAGCGATACTTCAACTAATGACATGGTAGCAATTTTTTCGACTAAACAAACTAAAATTGGAAAACTTAATATTACCTCAAGTAATGAATTTAATAAGTTCGAATTAGCTCTTAAAAATGTTTGCCTGGATCTGGCAAAACAAATAGTTGTTGATGGTGAGGGAGCCAAAAAATTTATTACTGTAAAAGTAACAAACGCCAAAACAGAACAAAGTGCAAAAAAAATTGCTTTTTCGATTGCCAATTCACCTTTGGTAAAAACTGCAGTAGCTGGAGGTGATCCAAACTGGGGAAGAATTATTATGGGAATAGGAAAGTCTGGAGAAAAAGTGAATACAAATAAACTTACAGTTAAGATTGGTAATTACTTAGTTGCTGAAAAAGGGAGAGTCGCAGAATCTTATAATGAAGAAAAACTCCAAGAATATATGAGTTGGGACTCGATACTTTTTGATATAGATTTAAATCAAGGAAAATTTGAGTATTCTTGTTATACGTGCGATTTTACAAATGACTATATTGAAATAAATACTGGTTATAGAAGAAGTTAGGTATTGAAAAAATATAATATATTATTATTTAATAGTTCAAATGATAAAATATAATTTAATATGTAATAAAAAACATGAGTTTGAGAGTTGGTTCTCAAACTCAAATGAGTTTGAAAAATTAAAGAAAAAAAAACTATTAGAATGTATTTTTTGTAATTCTAAAGAAATTAAAAAATCGATTATGGCCCCAAGAGTAATCGTAACAAAAAATATAGATATAAAAAAGACATTCCCAAAAAAAGAATTTGCAAAAATAAAAAAAGATTTGGTTAAAATTAAAAAATTTGTTGAGAAGAACTTTGAATTTGTTGGTGATAGATTTTCTCACGAAGCTAGAAAAATTTATTATGATAAAAAAGAAAATAGAAATATTTATGGAACGGCAAGTTCCGAAGAACAGAAAGAACTGCAAGAAGAAGGTATTGAATTGACAACTATTCCTTGGATAGAAGATAAAGAAAATTAATTTTTTTTTGATACTAAAATATAATTTACTGATAAATCATTGCTTTTTTTCCATTTTCTTAATAATGGATTGAAACTTAAACCTGATACATCAACTGTTGTGAGCCCGAGATCAACTATTTTTTTTTCAAGCTCTTCAGGCTTTAAAAATTTGTTCCAATCATGTGTTCCAATTGGAAGCCATCTCAATATATATTCTGCACCAATTATAGCTTTAATATAAGAAGTGAAGGTCTTATTAATTGTGGCAGTAAAAATTATTCCATTTTGTTTTAGTAATTTATGACATGAACTTAGGTATAAATCTAAATTTTCTACATGTTCTACAACTTCTAAATTTAAAATAATATCAAACTTATCTTTTTGATCGAAATTTTCTGGAACAGTATGTAAATACTTTATATCTAAATTATTTTTAGAGGCATGTAATTTTGCAATATTTATATTTTTTTCAGAAGCATCAATGCCAGTTACATTTGCACCAAGTCGACACATAGGCTCACTAATAAGCCCTCCTCCACAACCTATGTCTAGGATTTTTAAATTTTTTAAAGGCAGTTGTTTTGACTTACTTATTTTAAAGTAAGATCGTGATATGTTTAAAATGTATTCAATTCTTATTGGATTAAACATGTGAAGGGGTTTGAATTTTCCTTCAATATCCCACCATTCATTGGCTAACTTAGAAAATTTTTCAATTTCATCTTTATTTATTGTACTCATTGTTTTATCTTACACTGTCTTGCTTAATATCTAAATTAAGATATTTATAATTAAAAAAATTAAATAATATATGGCAAAAATAGTAATAAAGTTCGGTGGGACATCTTTAGGCAGCATTGAAAAGGTTATTTCTGCAGCAAAGATAGTTAAGAAGGAGAAAAAAAAGGGAAATAGTATAATAGTTGTCGTATCGGCTATGGCTGGAAAAACTAACGAATTAATAAAACAGTCAGAAAAGATTGGAAAAAATTTTAATAAAAGAGAGCTTGATGTTTTGTTAGCATCTGGTGAACAGGTTACTTCTGCCTTGATGGCAGGGGCTTTAAATAAAATAGGCATTCAATCAAAAAGCTGGATGAGCTGGCAAGTTCCTATACTGACCGAGGGAGATCATAACAATTCAAGAATAATTAATATGCAAGTTAACAAAATAGATAAATATATTTTAAACAAAAAAGGAGTTGCGGTCCTACCAGGATTTCAAGGTGTTTCAAAAGATGGGGAAATTACGACAACTGGTAGAGGAGGATCTGACGCTACTGCTGTAGCAATTGCAAAAATTTTTAAAACAGATCGCTGTGATATTTATACAGACGTGGATGGTGTTTACTCCACAGATCCAAAAAATTTTAAAAAAGCTAAAAAAATAGATAGTATTTCTTATGAAGAAATGCTCGAAATGTCATCTCTAGGGGCAAAAGTAATGCAATCCTCTGCTGTTCAGACAGCAATGATGTATGATATTCCTTTACAAGTAAGATCTACTTTTACTGGTAAAAATGGTACTCAAATTTTTAATTCTAATAGTATAGACTATTCTAAAACGATAACAGGTGTAACATATTCTAAAAATGATGCTAAAATAACTTTATTAGGAGTTAAAGATAAACCAGGTGTTGCAGCAGATATATTTGAACCTTTAAGTAAAAATTCAATAAATGTAGATATGGTTATTCAAAATATTTCACCAGACGGAAAAAAAACTGATTTAACATTTACAATAAAAAGATCAGATTTATCCAAAACTATTAAGCTAATCAAATTAAATAAATCAAATGTAAAATATGAGTCTATTAACACTGATAAGAAAGTTGCAAAAGTTTCAATTATTGGTGCTGGAATGGTGACAACCCCTGGGATAACTCATCGAATGTTCAGAGCACTTGCTAAGGAAAAAATAAATATTTTGGCAATTTCCACCTCTGAAATAAAAATTTCAGTAATTATTAATGAGATAAATACATTAAAAGCTGTAAAAAAATTACATAAAGAATTTAAACTTGATTAATAAAATGGAAACAAGACCTCATAGAATTATTAAAAGAAAAAAAACTAGAAAAATTATGGTTGGTAACATTCCAGTTGGGGGAGACTCCGTTATTTCAGTTCAGTCAATGACAAATACGATTACTTCGGATATCCCTTCAACTATTAAACAAATTAATGATTTAGAAAATGCTGGTGCAGATATAGTAAGAGTATCTTGCCCAGATGAGGACTCAACAAAAGCACTTAAAGAAATAACAAAAAATACAAATGTGCCTATAGTTGCAGATATTCATTTTCATTATAAAAGAGCAATTGAGGCAGCAAAAATGGGTGCTAATTGTTTAAGAATAAATCCAGGAAACATTGGAACAAACGATAGAGTGCTAGAAGTTATAAAAGCAGCTAAAGATTATAATTGTTCAATTAGAATTGGTGTTAATGCCGGATCACTAGATAAAGAATTATTAGAAAAGTTTAAAGAACCTTGTCCGGAAGCATTAGTTGAGAGCGCTATGTATAATGTAAAATTAATGGAAGACAATAATTTTTTTAATTTTAAGATCAGTGTGAAATCATCAGATGTGTTTCTTGCCATAAAATCTTACGAACTTTTATCAAAAAATTGTAACTATCCCCTACATGTAGGAATAACCGAGTCCGGTGGTCTTTTAACTGGAAGTATTAAATCTTCAATAGGTGTTGGTCATTTATTGATGCAAGGAATCGGAGATACAATAAGAGTTTCTTTGTCAGCAGACCCGATTGAAGAAGTTAAAGCTGGGTATGAGATTCTTAAATCACTAAACTTAAGATCTAGAGGTGTTCAAATTATATCATGCCCCTCATGTGCTCGTCAGGCTTTTCCAGTGATAGACACAGTTAAAATTTTAGAAAAAGAACTTTCTCATATTAAAACTCCAATAACACTGTCTATCATTGGATGTGTAGTGAATGGTCCTGGTGAAGCAGCCCAAACTGAAATCGGACTAACTGGAGGAGGGCAAGATAATAATTTATTATATTTGTCTGGAGTTCCTCATACTAAAATTGCCAGCAAAGACATTCTAAAAAAAATAGTAAAATTAGTGGAAGATAAAGTTAAAGAAAAATCATTAAAAGCATGATACCTTTGGATAAAGTTCAAGCTCTAGTCAAAAAACATGAGGGCCTCGAAAAAGAACTATCAAGCGCTAATGTTGATCCTAAGACTTATGCCGAAAAATCAAAAGAGTACGCCAATTTGGGAAGTATTATTAGTTACGCTAGAGAATATGTAAAATTTGACAATGAAAAAAAAGATTTAGAACAGATTTTAAACGATAAAAGTAGCGACAAGGATATGATTACTTTGGCAGAAAAAGAGCTAACAAACCTTAAAGAAAAAAAAATAAAGTATGAAAATAAGTTAAAAATATTTTTATTACCTAAAGATGAGGATGATAACAAAAATGCAATTGTTGAAATTAGAGCAGGAACAGGAGGTTTGGAAGCCTCACTTTTCTGTGCAGATTTATTTAGAATGTATGAGAAAGTTTGCTCTAAAAAAAAATGGAAAATTGAAATTATTAGTATTTCAAAAAGTGAAGCCGGAGGTTTTAAAGAGGTGATATTTTTAGTTAATGGGAATGACATATACTCATATTTGAAATATGAGTCAGGTGTTCATAGAGTTCAAAGGGTGCCCACGACGGAAACACAGGGAAGAGTTCATACTTCTGCCGCAACAGTAGCAGTCTTACCTGAGGCCGAAGAAGTTGATATTCAAATTAAAGACTCTGATTTGAGAATAGATGTATTCAGAGCAGGTGGTCCAGGAGGACAATCAGTTAATACTACGGATAGTGCAGTTAGAATAACACATATTCCTACAGGGGTAGTAGTAAGTCAACAAGATGAAAAGTCTCAACATAAAAATAAAGCTAAAGCCTTAAAAATTTTAAGGTCAAGAGTATATGAGTCTGAAAAAAGAAAAAAAGATCAGGAGAGATCAAGTAATCGAAAAAGCCAGATTGGAAGTGGAGACAGATCAGAAAGAATTAGAACATATAACTTTCCTCAGGGAAGAGTTACCGATCATAGAATAAATTTAACATTACATAAGCTTGATGAATTTCTAAGCGGAGAAATTCATGAAGAAATGAATGAAGGTCTTAGATTAAAAGATCAAGATTTAAAACTGAAGGACTTAAATTAATGCAGATCATAGATCTTATTAATAAAGGATCAGAGTACCTTCGAAATAGTAACATAAAGTCTTATCAGCTTGACTCAGAAATTTTACTTTCAAATGTTTTAAAAAAGAAAAGAGAAAATTTAATTGTTGATTATTCTAAAGAAGTATCTCAGGAGTCAATTAAAAATTTTAGAGAGTTAATTATGAGGAGGTCTAACAATGAACCAGTTGCATATATTTTAAAAACAAAGGAGTTTTGGAGCAAAGATTTTATTGTAGACAGGAATACTTTGATACCACGCCCTGAAACTGAATTGTTGTCTCAAACTATTATTGATATTTATAAGAATAAGAAAATATTTATGCTAGATATTGGAACAGGAACTGGTTGTATTTTATTAAGTGTACTGAGTGAGTTAAAAAAAAGTAATGGGATTGGAATAGATATATCTAAAAAAACTATTAAAATAGCTAAACTTAATTCAAAAAAACATAATTTATCAAGTAGATCAAAGTTTTATAAAAGAAAGTTAAGTGAATTTTATGGATATAAATTTGACTTAGTTGTTTCAAATCCCCCATATATAAAGAGCTTAGAAATTAAAAATTTATCAGAGGATATTAAAAGATTTGAGCCTAAAATAGCCCTTGACGGCGGAAATGATGGACTTGACGTAATTAAAAAAGTTATCTACAAGTCTAAAACTATTTTAAAAAAATTAGGTACGCTTGCTTTAGAAATTGGAAATGGGCAGCATTACAAAGTTTCACAAATATTAAAAGATCAAGGTTTTAGAGATAGAATTTTAGTTAAAGATTATCAAAGTAATGTAAGATGTATATTAGCTAGTTTAGAAAAATAGTTTCATGAAGAAGATAGATTAAATGAACGATCAACGAAGAAGATTTAAATCAAGATCCCAAAGAAATGGTTTTAGAGGTAGGAATAACAGAACCTCTAATAACAAGACACATTTTCAATCAAACGGAAACATTGGGAGAAGTAATGGTTTGATGACCAACCCTTTTAACGTTGAAAAAACCATGCAAAAATATTTGCAATTGGCAAAGGATGCTTTGAGCTCTGGAGATCCGGTTTTACATCAAAATTACCTACAGCATGCAGAGCATTATAGTAGAAGATTAGCTGACCTTAATGGACAAACAAAAGAACTCAAGACCCCAAGCAATAAATCTAATTTATCTTCGAGTTTAGAAAAAACTAATCAAACCGATAATCTAAAAAAGATTTAGTTAAATTTTTTTAAATAATTTTAATATTTACTTTGCCCGCAGCCGAGCAACTCTGACATCTATATTTATTCTTTCTAACTCAAATTTATTTCGTGCCTCTTTGTTTAAAGCTTTTCCCTTAGGAAGCTTCATTCTTTGTGAATTTATTTTTTTTCCATTCTTAATCACTTCATAATGTAAGTGAGGACCTGTAGATAATCCAGTTGAACCAACATATCCAATAATCTGTCCTTGGTTGACTCTTGCTCCTCTTCTTACTCCTTTCGCAAATTTAGACATGTGTGCGTACGCAGTTTTGTATGTTGAGTTATGTCTTATTCTTATAAAATTTCCATATCCTTTATATCTTTGCGCCATCTCAACTACTCCTGAACCAGAAGCCATTATTGGAGTTCCTGTTGGAGCTGCAAAATCTGTTCCTTTATGCATTTTATTAAAACCTAAAATAGGATGTTTTCGCATACCAAATCCAGATGACAAACGAGCTCCGTTAATTGGAGTCTTCATTAAAGTTTTAATTACACTTTTACCATCAATATCATAGTAACCTGATTTATTTTTATATTTAAAATTGTATAATACTAATTCTTTACCATTAACAAACATTGATGCATAAATTATTTTTCCCGTTTTTCTAGTAATTTTATTCTCATCTAAATATTTTTCATAATATACTTCAAACTTGTCACCAGTTCTAATATCTCTTTGAAAATCTACTTCAAAACCATAGATACTTGCAAAATCAATTATTACGTTTGGTTCGATTCCAGCTTCTATGGCAGCGCTATATAAATTATTTTTTATAATATTCGACTCGACTACTTCTACTTTATCTAATTTTAAAATTTTTTCAGTTACATTAAAGTTTTCTTCTTCTCTTTTGATTACAATAGTTTTTACTTCTGAAACAGGATAAAATAATCTTACAATCTTATTCTTTCCCTCAACTTTCTTAATAATAATACTTATTTCAGTGCCTGCAAATATACCTGACAGCTTTTTTTCTTTAAGTTTTGAAGAAAGATTTTTTAAATCTTTATCCGATACATCATAATTTTTAAGTATTTTTTCTATAGTGTCATTATCTTTAATGGTATATTTGTATTCTTTGTAGGGAGTTATCAAACTATTAATAAAATCTTTTTTTAAATGATCAAACTCAGTCGAGTTTAAAAATGATCTAAAATTATTTTCTTTTATTTTGTTATAGTATTTAAATTGACTGACAATAAAAATGTAGAAACCAAAAAAGACAGTCAAACTAATTAAATAGATAATATATTTCCTTTGAAAACTTGGAAAATTGAAAGATGCATATTTAATCTTGAATCTTGAAGTTTGAAGATTTGCTAAACTATTTAACAATTGCTTAAATTTAGATTTTAAAGCCTGAAGAATCGCTGGATAATTGAATTTAGTTTTAAACATTACTAAACTTTCATATACAAAAATAATTTTGTCTTTGCAATTGAAAGTAGCAAATAAGCCTTGATTTTATTGAGTTTTCTTACCAATATAAGCCTTGATTCATATCATTTTTGTAATATAACACCGCTTCACATTAAAGTAATTGTTAATGTACAAAATCAATTGCCATTGGTGTGTTTTAGATCTTACTAATCAACTTTGAGTAAGATCTTAGCTATTTTAAATTGTAAATTTTAAGAAGAGAAGTGTGGACGGTTAGGTTAACAAAGAAATTGTCGTACACACTTCAAGACGTATAAATAATTCGAATGTTATTTATATGAAGCTAGTGTGCGCCGTTATTAAACTTGAGAGTTTGATCATGGCTCAGAACGTACGCTGGCGGCACGCCT
>MDSV01229156.1_pt1 | contig 15082 bp, 10 predicted proteins | sample 810851 | NCBI WGS metagenome assembly MDSV01 (sample SAMN05326640, study PRJNA326480) | marine metagenome | isolation source: seawater | place: Atlantic Ocean: North East | collected 2012
ATAGATGATGCTAGGACACCTTTAATAATTTCAGGACCTACACCAAAAGGAGATAAACAAGAATTTGATGAATATAAATTTAAAGTTGAATCTCTTTTTAAAGCTCAAAAAAAATATATAACAACAGTACTTTCTGAAGCAAAAATGCTGATGAAAAAAGGTGAAAGTAAAAAAGGTGGTTTTAATTTATTAAGAGCATTCAGAGGTCTACCTAGAAACAAAGCTTTAATAAAATACCTTAGTGAAGAAGGAATAAAAACTCAATTACAAAAAACAGAAAACTATTATATGCAAGATCAAAATAAGGAAATGCACTTGATTGATCAAGAATTATACTTTGTAATTGATGAAAAAAATAATTCTATTGAATTGACAGAAAAAGGTATTGAATTAATGACTAGCTCAACTGAAGATAAAGATTTTTTTATTTTACCTGATGTTGGAAATGAAATAGTAAATATTGAAAAATTGAACGTTGGAGAACAAGAAAAAAACTCAAAAAAAGACAATTTATTAAGAGACTTTTCAATTAAAAGTGAAAGGATTCATACAATTAATCAATTATTAAAAGCATATACACTATTTGAAAAAGATGTAGAGTATGTTGTTATGGATAATAAAGTGAAAATTGTAGATGAGCAGACTGGTCGTATTATGGAAGGGAGGAGATATTCTGATGGCTTACATCAAGCTATTGAGGCAAAAGAAAATGTAAAAATAGAAGCATCCACACAAACATATGCAACTGTCACCCTACAAAACTACTTCAGAATGTATGATAAAATTGCAGGAATGACTGGTACTGCTGAAACAGAAGCTGGAGAGTTTTGGGAAATATATAAACTTGATGTTGTTGCAATTCCAACTAACAAACCTATTATTAGAGATGACAAAAATGATTTAGTTTATAAAACAAATAGAGAAAAGTACAATGCTGTAATCGAAGAAATTGTAGAGTTATCTGCTATTGGAAGACCGGTACTTGTTGGTACAACATCAGTTGAAATATCTGAGCTTTTAAGTACAATTTTAAGAAGAAGAAATATCAAGCATAAAGTTCTAAATGCTAAAATGCATCAAAAAGAAGCTGATATTGTAACAGATGCAGGAAAAGAAGGGGCTGTTACAATTGCAACAAATATGGCAGGTAGAGGTACTGATATTAAACTTTCTGAAAAAGTTAAGCAAGCTGGAGGTCTTGCAATAATTGGGACAGAAAGACATGATTCTAGAAGAGTAGATAGGCAATTAAGAGGAAGGTCAGGAAGACAAGGGGATCCTGGATCTTCTCAGTTTTATGTGTCTCTAGAAGATAGATTAATGAGGCTTTTTGGTTCAGAAAGAATTGCAAAACTAATGGATAGAATGGGATTAGAAGAAGGTGAAGTAATTCAGCATTCTATGGTAAGCAAATCGATCGAAAGAGCGCAAAAAAAAGTTGAAGAAAATAACTTTGGCATAAGAAAAAGACTGCTAGAATATGATGATGTTATGAATCAACAAAGAGAAGTGATCTATAAAAAAAGAAGACATGCACTTCATGGAGAAAGATTATCTATAGATATATCAAATATGATATATGATGCATGTGAAAGTATAGTAGATGAATTTTACGAAGCAAAAGATTATAATTCTTTTAAATCAGAAACTATTAAATTATTAGCGATTCAAACGCAAATAACTGAAGAACAATTTAAAGAAGATTCTATTGAAAAAATTATTAATCAAACATACAATGATTGTTACTCTAATTATAAAGTGAAATCTGAAAATATTGCTACAGTTTCTTATCCTGTTATTCAAAATATATATGAAGAACAAAAAGCAAAATACGAAAATATTGTAATTCCTTTTACTGATGGAATAAAAACTCTACAAGTTGTTACTAACTTGGAAAAAGCTTTTGAAACTAGAGGAGAAAGTATAGCAGAATCTATTGAAAAAAATGTTACGCTAGCAATTATTGATGATGTATGGAAAGAACATTTAAGAGAAATGGATGAACTAAAGCAATCTGTTCAAAATGCTGTATATGAACAAAAAGATCCATTACTAATATATAAGTTTGAATCCTTTAATTTATTTAAAGAACTAATAACCAAGATAAATAAAGATATTGTTTCTTTCTTAATAAAGTGTAGCTTACCAACTGATACGCAAGCTCAAAAAGATGTTCATCAAAGACAAGAAAATCTACAGACTAGTAGGCCAGAAGAAGTGTTAAATAAACAAAAAGATCAGGAAACTAGAAAGAAAAACAAAACACAGCCGGTAAGCGTAATAAAAGAAACAGGAAGAAATGAAAAAGTAACTATAACAAATGGTTCTGAAACAAAAGAAGTAAAATGGAAAAAAGCAAAACCTCTTGTAGAAAGTGGTGAATGGACCAGGCTATAATACGGATTTAGAAAAAAAAAGATGTGCTTGGTGTAAATCTCACCCCTTATATATTCAATACCATGATAATGAATGGGGTGTTCCTGTTCACGATGATTTAAAATTATTTGAATTCTTAGTACTAGAAAATTTTCAAGCTGGACTAAATTGGTTGACAATACTTAAAAAAAGACAAGATTTCTCGAAGTATATAGATAATTTTGATTATAACAAAATTGCTAATTATAATCATGATAAATTAAATTCTCTTTTAAAAAACTCAAAATTAATTCGCAATAAATTAAAAATAAATGCCCTCAAAAACAATGCTATTTGCTTTATTAAAATACAAAAAAAGTATGGTAGTTTTAATAACTATATATGGGGATTTATTGATAATAAACCTATCAACAATAAATATTATAGTATAGATAAAATAACTAGCAAATCTACTCTTTCTGAAAAAATAAGTTGTGATTTAAAAAAAGAGGGGTTTAAATATGTTGGAGCAACTATTATTTATGCCTATATGCAAGCAATTGGCATGATAAATGATCACATAAAAGATTGTTTTAGATATAAAGAGATACAACTTTTAACTTAAATACCTAAAGTCATGTTTATTTTTTATATTTTTCAAGGATTCATAAAGTAATCTAATAACATTCTCTACATCAGATTTTTGAACTGCTTCAACTGTAGTGTGCATATATCTTAAAGGTAATGATATTAATGATGATGCTACCCCACCTACTGCATACGCAAACGCATCAGTATCTGTTCCTGTTGCTCTAGATGCTGCTGCTCTTTGAAATGGAATGTTATTTTTTTCTGCAACCTCTATAATTAAATTTAATAAATTATTCTGTACAGCAGGGCCATAAGTTAAAACTGGACCATCACCACATTTAGTGTCACCTTGTTTAATTTTATTTAGCATTGGTGTATGCGTATCATGACAAACATCTGTAATAATTGCAACATCTGGCTTTATACTTTCTACAATCATTTGAGCCCCTCTCAAACCTACTTCTTCTTGCACAGAATTTGTAATATATAAACCAAAAGGTAAATTAATTTTGTTTTCTTTAAGTAGACGAGCAACTTCAGCAATCATAAAACCTCCTATTCTATTATCAAGAGCTCTACCTACATAAAATCTTTTATTAAGAAAAATAAATTCATCTTCATATGTAACAACACATCCTACATGTATGCCTAATTTTTCTACTTCCTCTTTACTTTTTGCACCACAATCTAAAAAGATATTATCTAATTTAGGAGATTTTTCATTTGAAGCAGTTCTTGTATGAATTGCAGGCCATCCAAAAATTGCTTTAACCATACCATTATTAGTATGAATATTAACTCTTTTTGAAGGGGCAATCTGATGATCAGAACCACCATTTCTTCTTAAATATATGTATCCTTCTTTGGTAATATAATGTACAAACCATGAGATTTCATCAGCGTGTGCTTCTATGACAACTTTATATTTTGCTTTAGGATTAATAATGCCAACAACTGATCCATATGTGTCAACAAAATAATCATCTATAAATGGTTTAATATATTCTAACCAAATTCTCTGACCTTGACTCTCAAAACCTGTAGGTGATGGATTGTTTAAATATTTTTTTAAAAAAACTTCTGAATTATTATTAATTATATTTTTTTTATTCATATTACTATTTATTAAATTCTTTTAAACCTCTATCAAGCCAATCTTTAAATAATGATATTTTTCCATAATCTTGATAATTTGCAGGTTCTATTAATTGATTTTCACTGTGGTCTAGAAAAACATAATATGGCTGAGAATTAGTACCATATTTGTTAGCTTGTAAAACCATCCATCTATCACCAGTTGTTTTAACTTTTGTTTTTTTTCCTGCTAAAGTTGTTTCATACTGTTGATCTTTTGGTAATTTAATCTTTTCGTCTACATAAAGAGAAATTAATACAACTTTATTAGTTAAAATTTCTTTTATTTCAGGATCAGACCAAACATATTCTTCCATTTTTCTACAATTAATACAAGCCTGCCCTGTAAAATCAACAAATATAGGCTTGCCTACTTCTTTTGCATATGCAATTCCTTTTTCATAATCATGAAATGCCATGATTCCCTGTGGGCCTAAATGCTGATCAGAAGTATATATATTTTGTGTTTTATTATCTTGGGAGTTTGTATTTTTTAATCCATATGGAGATTCACTGTAATACATTGGTGGTGGGAAACCGCTAATTAATTTCAATGGAGCTCCCCACATTCCTGGAATCATATAAACAGTAAAAACCCCAGTTATAACAGCTACAGAAAATCTGGAAACTGAAATATATTTTAAATCCGAGTCATGAGCAAATTTTAAAAAACCTAATAAATAAAGCGTCCATAATCCAAAAATAATTACCCAGATTGCTATAAATAATTCTCTTTCTAAAAAATGTGTTTGTAAAACCAAATCTGCATTAGATAAAAATTTAAATGCTAAAGCAATTTCTAAAAATCCTAATGATACCTTAACAGAATTTAACCATCCACCCGATTGTGGTAAAGAGTTTAACCAACCTGGAAATGCTGCAAACAATGCAAATGGTAAAGCTATTGCCAATGAAAAACCTAACATACCTACAATAGGGCCCATGTATCCTCCAGTTGCTGCTTCAACTAATAAAGTTCCTACAATAGGACCAGTGCAGGAAAAGGACACTAATGCTAATGTAAAAGCCATAAAAAATATTCCAATTATCCCTCCCCTTCCTTCAGCTTCTACACTCTTATTAGTCCATGAAGAAGGAAGCTGAATTTCAAATGCACCAAGAAATGAGGCTCCAAATATTATTAATAATAAAAAGAATGCAATATTAAAATATACATTTGTCGCCATATTATTTAAAGTTTCTGCTCCAAAAATTGCAGATACCCCAACTCCTAATGCAACATATATAATAATAATAGAAAATCCATATATTATTGCATTAGTAATTCCTTTTGCTTTTGTTTTGGATTGTTTGGTAAAAAAAGATACGGTCATTGGAATCATAGGAAAAACACAAGGTGTGAGAAGTGCAGCAAATCCACTTAAAAATGCTATAAAGAATAAATTCCATAAACTTTTATATGATTTTTTATCTGAATTTTCTGTGACAATAGACGTTTCTTTATTGGGTTTTATAATAAACGAAAACTCTTCAAGAGGAGGAAAAACACACTGAGATTCATCACAACACATATAACTGATCTCCCCTTGAATATTAAAATCATTAGTTGTTTTTAATTTTATTTTTTGCTTAAACGTAACTGTATTCTCAAAATATGGTAATATAATTTCAAAATTTGGATCATATTCCAAAATAGGATCTGGTTCTATTACACCTCCTATTAAATCAAAATTTGAATTATTTATAAAATTAAATGATGTCGGCCAAGCATCTACATCTTGAGGTAAATTCTGAGAATATAAATGCCACTTTTTTTCAATTTCTGCTTTAAAGTATATTTCTATCTGATCTTCAGAAATCTGTTTTTGAGAAAAATTCCATTTAACTGGTTCTATAATTTGAGAATTAATTTTTCCAGAAATCAATATCAAAATTATTATTAATGCTTTTTTCATTTCTTTAATTTGTTTTGTATAATATTAACCAATTCAGCAGCCTTTTGACTACCTATAATATAAATTAAACCATCTTTATCTATAGCTTCAATTGCTTCTTCCCCTCTAGTATAAAATCTAATTTTTCCTTTGATATGTAAATTATATACCGCTCTATTTAAAATGAAATTACTATACTTCACTTTTTTTACTGAAGCTAAACTTGCAATATCTATTTTAATTCTTCTTGAGGTCCACAAGCCATCAAGTATAATTGAGTTTTTAATAACTTGAGTTTTAAAATGAAGAATAAAAAATAAAATTAGTGAAAAAACTAATATTAAAAGTCCTATAAAAAAATAAATATCTCCAGATTTATCATTATTTTCTCTCCAATAATATGCAACAAAACAAAGGCAAGATATAGAAATCCTTCTAGCAAGAGACATTTTATTTAAACCAAAATACTGTTTTTCTATAAATTCAGAATGCAACATAATATATATTATAAAACTTCTGCAATGTACAACTTTTTTGTATTTGAAGTTACCTTAAATCTATCATCTATCCTATGCCCAACAATCCATACTATATCTTCCGAAGAGCATAAAATCCATTGCTGCTTCTTATGTATTATCGAAAATTTGTTATCAATAAAATAATCACTAATCTTTTTAAAATTATCCATACCTAACGGCTTAAATCGATCGCCTTTCTTCCACTTTCTTAAAATCAATGGAAAAGTTAATTTATTATAATCTAAATATGCTGATTTTTTTAACTTATTGATAGTAATTATATCAGAATAAGAAAATTTTAATTTAATCGGTTGATTTATATATGTGTCTGTCTCTTTAATTTTTAAATCAGTAATTATATTATGGGATTTATTTTGAATTAAAATTTTTTTTCTATCAATTATTAAATAATAATTTTCAGAGTAGAATGTCTTTCCACACTGTGAATCTAAAGCTCTTATTATTTTTTCAATTTGCATTTTATTAAAGCAGAAATCCTTTAACAATTCAAACAAATATGTTCTTAAAGGCTTTAGTAATCTTAGTTTTTTAATATCAATAGTCCAAATGCCTTTATTATATTTTAAAAATTCCTTTTTTATAGTATTTATATGATTGTTGAAAATAGAATATGTTTCTTTCAATATATCAATTTCATAAGCTAAGTTTTTCTTAAATCCAGGATTCATCTCTTCTAATAAAGGAATGAATTTGTGTCTAATTTTATTTCTTTGGTATTTAACTGACTCGTTACTACTATCTATACGATACTTAATTTTTTTATTTTTTAAATATTCCTCTATTTGATTTCTTGTTACACATAACAATGGTCTAACTAAATTTTCTTTTTTTTCAGAAATACTGCTCAATCCAAGCATTCCACTACCTCTAATTAAATTAATAAAAAATGTCTCTATAAGATCATCATTATTATGCGCTGTAAGTAAGTATTTTGCAGATTCTCCTAACAATAAATTATTAAACCAATTATACCTCAATTCTCTAGCTGCCATCTGTATAGAAATCTTAAATTCATCAGCATAATCTTGAGTTTCGAAAGACTTATAATGTAATTTTAAGTGATATTTTTTTGCTAAATCCTCAACAAATTTCTTATCTTCTTCTGACTCTTTTCCTCTTAAATTAAAATTACAATGTGCTAAATCAAATGAATAGCCTAATTCTAGCAATAAATTCATTAAACAAACACTATCTATTCCTCCACTAATAGCAAGTATTAATTTATCTTCTAGTTGAAATAATTTATTTGATTTTATATATTCAAAAACCTGTTTTTTCATTAATATTCTTTATTAAATATTTCTAAAATCGGTCTAATCTTTGTTATACATTCTTCATACTCTTTATGCGGATCTGACTTAATAGTAATTGCTCCTCCAACTCCAACTGATAAATATTTTAAATCCTTATTATATAATATACTACGTATAATTACATTAAAATCAAAGTTTCCATTTGGCTTAATATATCCTATACTTCCTGAGAAATAACCTCTTTTAAATTCTTCATATAAATCAATTAATTGCATTGCTTTTAGCTTAGGAGCTCCAGTCATTGATCCCATTGGAAACATTGATTTTAACAATGAACTTAATTGCTGATTTTCTTTAACTTCTGAAACTATTGTTGTTATCATTTGATGTATTTTTTCAAAAGTATAAACTTTACATAATTCTTGTACATTAACAGAAGAATTTAATGCAGTAATTGACATATCATTTCTAACAAGATCTGTTATCATTATATTTTCCGATATTTCTTTCGAATTATTTTTTAAATAATTAATTAAAAAAATATCTTCTTGGAAATCCTCACCTCTTCTTATTGTTCCTTTAATCGGCTGAGAAATTAACTGATTATTATCTTTTCTTAGAAATCGTTCTGGACTTGCAGATAAAATATATTGATTTTTTATTTTTAAAAATCCGGCAAATGGGTTATTAGTTTTTTTATTGAGCTCATGAAACAAATAATAAGGAGAAAGTAAAACATCTTCAGCAAAAAATTCTATACAATAATTCAATTCATAAACATCACCTCTCTGTATATGCTCCTTAATTTTTTCTATCTTATTTAGATATTTAATTTTTGATTCTCTACAATTTAAATTAATATTAAAAAAACTATCAGATTGGAGGTTTTTAGAATAAAAGATTATAGAATCAACATTTTTCTTTTTCTCATATGTCAAAACTTTTAATTCTTTTCCGGAAAGTAAAAAAACATACTTAGGTATAAAAAAAGAGACTAAATTAGATTGAATTTTATCTTTATTTTCAGAAGACAAATCTTCAATTTCATTTTTTAAATCATATGACAGTGCCCCAAATAGCCAATCATTAGATGTGTTTCTAAATTTATTTAATCTATTAATTGCCTGATTATTACATATTAATTCATCTATACTATCAATTCCAGCAATCAAATCATAAGTTAAATAATCTTTAGGCAATGAATTATTTTCACATGTATTATTGGATATAAAAATTGAACTGTAATTGACTTTTTTACTATAACTTAATAGTTTTTTAGTTAATAACTTAACTGAATCAATATTATATTTATATATAAATCTCATTTTACAAAAATAAAAAAGCTAACTCATTTAATTTTATATTTTTGAAAGATGAAAAAAATATTTATTGTTCTTATTTTGTTACCTATATACTCATTTACACAAAATGACAGTGTATATAATTTAAACAAAGATATAATTAGTATAAATGAAGATGGAATTGATGAACTTGTATATAAATATGAACAGATTCTAAAAAACAGAAACGGAGTAAAAGGATGGAGGATTCAGTTAAAATTTAAAGCCAAAGAATCAGAAATAATACAGTTAAAATTAAAATTCATTAAATTATTTCCTGAAATTCCAGTACTACTAGAATACCAAGAACCTTACTATAGGATAAGGGTTGGTAATTGTAGAACAAAATTAGAAGCCTTAAAAATAAAAAATGAAATAAAAAAAGAATTTCCAGGATCATATCCAGTACCTGAAATTATTAATTTTTTAGAATTAAAAGATTAAAGCATTATAATGATCTTTTGATCTCTACTTCATCAAATCCTTCTATAATATCCCCAACTTTTAAATCATTATAATTTTCTATAGAGATACCACATTCAAATCCTTTTTTAACTTCATTCACATCATCTTTAAATCTTTTAAGTGAGGATAAATTTCCTGTATAAACAACAACTCCTTCACGAATTAATCTAACTGCTGTGTTTCTAGAAATAGATCCATCTAGAACCATACAACCAGCTATTGTACCTATCTTAGATATTTTAAATATATCTCTCACCTCTATATTACAAACAATTTTTTCTTCAACATCTGGAGATAACATACCTTCCATTGCTAATTTTAATTCCTCTATCGCTTTATAAATAACAGAATATAATCTTATATCGATAAACTCATTTTCTGCAAGTTTTCTTGCCTTTAAAGAAGGTCTAACTTGAAAACCAATAATTATAGCATTTGATGCTGCTGCAAGCATAACATCAGATTCTGAAATAGGACCAACTGCTTTTTGAATAATATTTATTTTTATTTCCTCTGTTGATAATTGCTCCAAAGAATCAGAAAGTGCTTCTATAGATCCATCTACATCTCCTTTAACAATGACATTGATTTCTTGAAAATCACCTAATGCAATTCTTCTACCAATTTCATCTAATGTTAAATGTTTTTGTGTTCTTACATTTTGTTCTCTTTGTAACTGTGACCTTCTAGATGCTATTTTCTTGGCTTCTTGCTCATTATCCATAACATGGAATTCATCACCAGCAGTTGGAGCACCATCAAGTCCTAATAATACAACTGGTGTAGAAGGTCCTGCTTGTTTTTTATTTATACCTCTTTCGTCAAGTAATGCTTTAACTTTTCCAGAATAAGAACCAGCAAGAACATAATCTCCTACATATAAAGTTCCTTTTTGAACAAGAATAGTAGATAAGTATCCTTTTCCTTTATCTAAAGAAGCTTCTATTACTGTACCTTGAGCATTTCTATTAGGATTTGCTTTTAATTCTAGAATTTCTGCTTCTAATATAATTTTTTCAAGCAACTCTTTTACTCCTGTTCCTTCTTTGGCTGAAATATCTTGAGATTGATATTTGCCTCCCCAATCTTCAACTAAAAAATTCATTTCAGCTAATTCACCTTTAATTTTTTCAGTATCAGCATTTTCTCTATCTATTTTGTTAATAGCAAAAATCATTGGAACACCAGCAGCTTGAGCATGACTAATCGCTTCTTTTGTTTGAGGCATAACTCTATCATCTGCAGCAACCACAATAACAACTATATCTGTAACCTTAGCTCCTCGAGCTCTCATAGCTGTAAATGCCTCATGCCCAGGAGTGTCTAAAAATGCTATTCTTTTACCATCTTCTAAAGAAACTTCATAAGCACCTATATGTTGTGTTATGCCACCAGATTCTCCAGCAATAACATTAGTTTCTCTTATATAATCCATTAAAGAAGTTTTTCCATGATCAACATGCCCCATAATCGTAATAATTGGGGATCGTTCTGCTAGTTTTTCTTCTGAATCGACAATCTCTTCTATAGATTCTTGAACATCAGCACCAACAAATTCAACTTGAAATCCAAAATCTTCAACTAACATTTGTATAGTTTCAGCATCTAACCTTTGATTCATACTAACCATCATACCTAAACTCATGCAAGTTGTTACAATCTCTGTAACAGATATATTCATTAAAGTAGCAAGTTCATTAACAGTGGCAAATTCAGCTATTTTTATAATCTTATCTGATTCAGCCTTTTTTATATCTTCCTGATCTGCAACTTGTTTATGTGCCAATCTCTTCTCTTTTCTATTTTTAACTGATGTTTTTTTGCCCCCTCCTTGAAGCTTTGCTAATGTTTCTCTAACTCTCTTCTGCGCTTCCTCGGGTGAAATTTCAATTACATCTTTGGTTTTCTTTTTCTTAAATCTTTTTGTATCAATTTTTGTTTTTGTAATTCGCTTTCTTTTCTTTTTCTCTGAATTTTCTGGCTGATTAAATTTATCTAAATCTATCTTTTCTCCCGTAGATTTTAAACCTCTTAATTTTTCAGTTTTTGCTTTAATAACCTGGTTATCCTTTTCTTCAGACACCTTTTTATCTGAATCATTTTTCTGAATTAAGTCTTGTTTGATTTCTTTTTGTTCATTATCTTCTTCAATCTTTTCAATCTTTTCAATCTTTTCAATCTTTTCAATCTTTTCAATCTTTATAGATTCTTCTTCCCTTTTTTTTATAATTTCTTCTGCTTTCTGTAACTCTTTTTCCTTCGCTAATAATTCAGCAGATAATTTTGCCTTCTTTTCAGAATCAAACTCTCCTAAAAGATCCATATAAATCTCTTGATTAACTTTAGTATTAGGATTTAAATCCTTAACTCCTTTTGTTTCTAAAAAAGAATAAATTCTATCAATACTAACATTAAATTCTTTAACTAATTTATTTAATCTTACATTTTTTTTCATAACTAAGATTTAATTATTTTAATCATCAAATTCGGAATTAAAAATTCTTAAAACTTCTTCAACCGTTTCTATTTCTAAATCAGTTCTAGAAACAAGGTCTTTCGCACCAATTTCCAATACACTCTTTGCTGTATCACAACCTATTTTTTTAAATTCACTTATTACCCATTCTTCTATTTCATCTTTAAATTCTTCAATAGCAACATCATCTTCAAAAACTTCCTCATCCCTATATACATCTATCTCATATCCAGTTAATTTTCCTGCTAAATTAATATTATACCCTCCTCTACCTATTGCTAAAGAAACTTGATCAGCATCCATATATACACTTGCTCTCTTCTTTTCCTCATTAAGACTAACTGAAGTGATTTTAGCTGGAGACAATGCTCTAGTTATTAATAACTGATTGTTTTCTGTATAGTTTACAACGTCTATATTCTCATTTTTTAATTCTCTTACGATCCCATGTATTCTAGATCCTTTCATGCCAACACATGCTCCAACTGGATCAATTCTGTCATCATAAGATTCTACTGCAACTTTTGCTCTCTCTCCAGGTTCTCGCACAACATTTTTGATTGTAATTATACCATCAAAAACTTCTGGCACCTCTTGTTCAAATAATCTTTCTATGAATTCAGGAGCAATCCTAGAAAGTACAATGTTTGCTTTATTATTTCTTAGATTAACATCCTTAATTACAGCTCTAACAGATTCTCCCTTTTTAAAATAATCTTTTGGTATTTGTTCGCTCTTAGGGAGAGAAAGATCATTTCCCTCGTCATCTTGTAATAGGATCTCATTTCTCCATATTTGATATACTTCTCCATGAATAAGCTCTCCTTTCCGCGTTTCATAACGCTTCATCAATTCATCTCTATGTTGATCTGCAATACGGGCCATCAAATGTTGACGAATAGATAATACTTGTCTTCTTCCAAATTCTGATTCAAAACTAACCTGTTCTGAAACTTCCTCTCCAATTTCATAATCATCTTCTATTTTTAATGCATCCGATAATGAAATCTGAGCAATTGGGTTTTCTACTTCACCATCCTCAACCACTTCTCTATTTTTCCATATTTCTAAATCTCCCTTATCAACATTAATAATAACGTCAAAATTACCTTGTTCTTCATATTTTTTTGCTAAAACTGTTTTAAATACATCTTCAAGAATATTCATCATAGTTTCCCTATCAATATTTTTTACATCCTTAAACTCTGAAAATGATTCAATTAAATTTTGTACTTCCATTTTATTTAAAATTTATATTAAGTTTTGTTTCTTTTATATTATTTACTGGAATAAGTAACTCTTCAGTATTATATGATTTTCTACCTGTTTTTTTCTTTACTTCTAAAATAAGCTCTTCTCCATAATCTAGTATTTTTCCCTTACGACGTTTTCCATCAGTTAATAAAACTTTTACTTCTTTTCCTATATTTTTTTTATACTGATTTTCTACTTTAAAAGGAGATTCTAGTCCAGCAGAGCAAACAGTTAAAGAATAATCTTCTATATCTCTATCAAATCTATCTTCTATATACCTGCTAACTGTTACACAATGATTAAATGTAACTCCCTTAAAACTATCAATATAAATAGTAATATTATTATTTATTGTAAGAGTAACATCCACTAAAAATGCACCTAAATCATTTATCTTCTCTTCCGCTGTTTTTATAATACTATCCTTTAACATCATATAATTAAACAAAGAAGAGGCTATGTGCCTCTTCTAATTATTGTACTTATTTATTCTGCAAATATATATTTTTTTTTTATCTTATATATTATTGTAATACTATTCTTTTGCTTACAAAAGAATCCTCTGTTTTAATCTTAATAAGATAAACTCCTTTAGGCCAATTTGACATATCAACATTTTTATCATAGATTCCATTAAAATTAGGCTTATATTCTTTAGAGACTAACTGCCCATATATATCTGAAATAATTATTTCAAAATCATTAATTTGATCTGAAATAAAACTAATTTTAAATACACCTCTAGTAGGGTTAGGGAAAATATTTAAATTTATTGCTAAAGATGAATCTCCCGCTGTTACCCTGCTTCCTGAGATGGTTGTAAATGTATTATATGATGTAAATCCTGATGAGTTTCCTACACCACAAACTGCACGAACTTGCCAATGATAATACGTAGAGGATGATAATCCTGTCTTTGTAAGCTGGTTTGTACTTACTCCATATGTGTAGATCCAGCCTCCCCAAGGTTGAGAAGTTGCTTTAAATCTAACATCATATGTTGTTGCTGATGACACAGCATTCCATGTTAATGTAGCAGAATTAGAAGTAATATTTGTAACATTAGTGTTAGTTGGTTTTGTGCAAGGAGCTAATGTTGTGAATGTTTGTGTTGTTGTCCACGCAGAAACATCTGATGTATCTGCCGAACAAACACCTCTTACCTGCCATTCATATACCGTTCCTGAAGTTAAACTATATTTTGTTTTACTAGTGTTAAAAATATAACCCATATATAACCAACTACTAGTCCCTTGAGCTCTTAACCTTACATCATAATGATGTGCATTTGAAGTTGCAGACCAGTTCATTGTTGCTCTATCTAATAAAATATTTGACACATTTAATCCAGATGGAACAATACAACTTAATTCTGTTGTAAAATTAGAGCCAATAACTTCTGAACTTGTACCCGATGAAACACATGTTGTTGATAATTTCCATTCATATGTAGTGCCTTCATTTAATCCTGTTAAAGTATATGTTACAGCTGTACTACTAAAATTATTATTTATTGTTGTAGTATCCCAATTTGAACTACCTGTAGCTCTATATAAAATATTATATGTACTCGCTGCACTTGTTCCAGTCCAACTTAATAATACAGAATTATCAGTCATATTTGATGCAGATAAATTACTTGGATCAGGACATGGTATTAATGTAGTAAAGACTACATAACTAGTAAATCCTGAATTATTAGCCCCGTTAGCAGCACACATAGTAGCAACTTGCCAATGATAATATGTACCTTGTGGTAAAGCAGCTAAAGCTAATGAAT
>MDSV01126055.1_pt1 | contig 15076 bp, 12 predicted proteins | sample 810851 | NCBI WGS metagenome assembly MDSV01 (sample SAMN05326640, study PRJNA326480) | marine metagenome | isolation source: seawater | place: Atlantic Ocean: North East | collected 2012
CACTAAAATAGCTGTTGCAACAATTGGGCTAAAATTAGAAAACTCAACAAAATCCACATTGTCTAAAATTAAAGCGGCAACCATTATTACAGCAGCATAAACAACTCCACCCCCTGTGAATACTATTCCTTTGTGGGCTGCCCTTGAATTTGCAGATTTTACAAGATTATATGTCTTTGCAAATTGAATATATTTTCTAAAAATAAATCTTGATAATAAGACAGTACCAGCTAGAACACCTAAATAATAAAGTAAAAAAGGAAATTCTGAATTCATATTCAAATTTAGTAATTTAAATACTGTATATTATAATGTCAGTAAAAACTTTAATTAAAAGGCTTAAAGTTATTTTATCTTGAGAATATGATTTTTAATTTATTTAAGTCTAAACCATCATTAAAAGAATTGATACCTAAGGGGTTTGTAGATATTCACTCCCATATACTTCCTGGTATTGATGACGGCGCAAAAAATATAGAAGAGTCTTTAGTGTTAATTTCAGAATTGAAAAAATTAGGATTTTCAAAAATTATTGGGACACCACACACTTATCCTGGTCTATATAATAATACAGAAATATCAATTAAGAAAAGTTTTAAAAAGATCATCGATAAAAATAAAGATGATATCGAAATTAAATATTCTTCAGAGTATATGCTTGGCGACTACCTTATTCCTATATGTAAAAACAAAAACTTATTGTGCTTAAAAAGTAATTATGTATTAGTTGAAATGAGCTATTTATCAGCCCCGAATAATCTAGAGGAAATTATTTTCCAGATCTGTATCAACGGCTATATACCTGTCCTTGCACATCCGGAAAGATACAGGTTTTTTATAAATGATTTCAAAAAATTCTATAGATTAAAAAAGTTAGGGTGTGAGTTTCAAATTAATTTATTTTCCACCACAGGATATTATGGTCCTGATGTGCTAATATTAACTGAGAAGCTACTAAAAAATAACCTGGTTAATTACACAGGAACTGACTTACATAACATAAGACAGCTAGACCAATTTAATAATAAACTAGAGGTTAAAAATATAAAAGAATTAAATAAAATAATTGAAAAAACTAAAAATATATTTGGATAGGATTGATTAATCATCTTCTCTGTATCCATAGCCATATCCATAATTATAACCATATCTGTAACCATATTGATATCCGTACCTGTATCCGTATCGCTGGCTATTTCCAACTGAATTTAAAACTAAATTAATATTATTCAGTTTTTTATTTTCCTTATTATCAACTATGAAACTTAATATATTATTTGGTGTAAAGTTTGACCTAATTATATAAACTGTTGCATCACATAAAGTAGAAATTTCAAAGGTATCTGAGACCAGCAAAGTTGGGGCAGAGTCAACAATAATATAATCATATCTATTTCTTAAATCATCGATAAAAGATTTAAATTTTTGACTTGAAAGCATTTGAGATGGGTTTGGTGGAATTGGTCCGGAAAAAATTACATCTAAGTTTTGGTGTTTATGGATTACATCATCAATTGATAAAGTATCATTAAAAATATATGATGATAAACCAGTAATATTTTTTTCAATACCAAATAGTTTATGTATTTGTGGATTTCTTAAATCTGCTCCAATTAATGCTACTTTCTTATCAGTAGAAAGCAATGATGATAAATTAACAGAGACCAAAGTTTTACCCTCACCTTTAATAGATGATGTAACCAGAATTACATTTCCCTTTTTAGTACCATTTCGATCATTATTTAGCAATTTAAAATTTGCAATAAGAATCCTGAGACTTTCTGATAAAACATCTCTTGTTAGATTATCAGAAATCTTGTTTAAATTAGCTTTTTTTATAAATGGAACTTCAGCAAGTATAGGTAGGCTATCACCTATTAAATTACGAAGCTGTTCTCCAGAGTGTATCTTATTATCAGTGGAAAATAGAATAAATAAGAAAATAGATGGTATAGTTAAACCAATAATTATTGAAATTAAATAGGTTTGAAATTGATTTGAGTTGACGGGCCTATTAGAACTGATTGAATAATCTATAACCTTAATAGTAGGTTTAACGACAGAATAGTTTATAGAGGCTTCTTCCTTCTTTTGAAGCAATAATAAAAACAATGCTTCTTTAATTTGTAACTCTCTTTCAATTGACCTAAAATCCTTCTCATTTTGTGGTATTAAATTAAAAGCGGCATCAAATTCATTTTCTTTTGTTTTTATATTTTCTAGTTGAACTTTAACAGATGATTGATAATTTTCTAATGAAGAAATTAAATTTGATAAAATTAAATCAATCTCTTCATTAAGTATTAATACAGTTCTGTTCTTTTCTCCGACTGACTGAACGTACCTATTTCTTTTTGTAATCAGATCATTAAAGTCAGAAATATATGAATTAATCGCTGCATTATTCAAACCAAAATCAGAGGGTAAAATCGAAAAAATGTTAGACCTGGTATCAATTGTTTCTTTTAGTATATCGATTAAGTCACTTTGTGTTTCTAATTCAAATACCTTTGAATCATATTCTAATATTGAATTAAAACTTCTATCAGCATTTGTTTCAATATTAAATAAATTATTTTTTTGTTTGAATTCTTGTTTTTTTGTTTCTAGATATTCTAGCTCTTCATTTAAAAAAACAAATCTAGAATCGACAAAATCAATGGTGTTTTTGTAAATTGATCTTCTATCATCAACACCGTCTTCATCAAAAACCTCAATTAAAGAATTTAAATATTCCTTTGCATACATCTTATTTGGGTGGATTAGTGAAAGATCTAGCTGATCACTTCTATCTGTTGAAGGAGTAACCTCAAGATTATTTTTTAATACATTTGCCGTCATAGTAACTGGATAAAAATGGATACTTTTAGATTCAATTTCATCACTATTAATTTTTATGTCAAAAATTAAGTTATGGTTTTTATCAAAAGTAGATTTTTCAGAGAAACTATAACTCTCAATAATATTTTGATCTATATCGAGCCTTTCAACTAATAAATTATCATCATCAATTGATAAAATATAATTGTATGAATTGGATATGGTATCAGTGTCAACATTAAATTCAATACTATAATCATCATACCATGAAGAGAAATAATCTTGGGAAGTCTTAATTCTACCGATAGATTTGTATATAATGTTACCTTTGAAATTTTGAACGGCCTTTTCATTTATTCTTAGAGATTTTAATCTTCCAATTTCATTATCTAAGTTTATCATGGATCTATTGAAAATGGTCATTGCCGTTGGAAGTGCCATTTCGGAATCCTGTGCTTTATCAATAATTTCTATTTTAGCATATGTTGAATATTTTAATTCAGTATATCTTAAATAAATGAACGAAGCAGAAATTAAGATAAAGACTGAAATTAGATAAAAGGGCCAGTATGTAAAATACCTAATACTCTCAGAAATAAGGTTATCTAACTCGCTTTTATTTTTTGATTTAAGATCTGAATTATTCATTAGTTTAAAGCCTTAAGAATTAGTTATTACAATAACTGATGACAATAAAAAAGATAAAAGCGAAAGTAAAGTTCCACTATTACCTATGATTCCAGCATTTTTAACTCGGGCTGAATTTGGATTTATGATTATAATATCACCTGAGAACACCTGAAATTTATCAGATTCAATAAAATGTACTTTTGTCAAATCTACCGTTATAACTTTACTGCCAAAACTAGTATTTCTAATTATCTTAATATCATCTCTAATACCGTTAATTGTGAGGTCACCAGCCATTCCAATAGCTTCTAATAAATTTAAATTATTATCCAAAAACTTATATTCTCCAGGACTAGATACTTCTCCCAATATTGTGAATTTAGCATTCAATAACTTAATATCAATATATGGATCATTGAATACCTGATTATTGATTAATTCTTTTCTTAAATTATCCTTTAATTCGATAATTGTTAAACCAGCAGAACTAATTTTGCCAATTTCAGGATAATCAATATAACCGTTAGCATCAATCCTATAACCAATTATCTCAAGAGTTTGGGGATTCATAGAAGCACCTAAATTGGTTTGGTCAGAGAAATCTATTGTTGTGGGAATATTAGATTTAACATCAATATATAAATTGTCGTCAACTTTTAATTTGTACTCAGTGTATGAAATTTTTTCAGGATCAAGTTTTTCTAAATCTTGTAAATAATTAATATTTTTTTTTGACGAACAAGAAAAAATTAGAAAAATGAGTAATACATGTATGTTTTTCAATGGTTAGATTTTGATTTGCGAAATTACAAAATTTATTATATTTAGGAAAATATAAGTTAAAACTACAACTTATTCTCATATGTGAAATTATGTGTTATGAACTAGATTTTATCAAATGTGTTTTATTTGAAGAGAATATTATAACATTTAACTACGAAAGACTTAACCTCGAAAAAATCGTAAAAATAGGTAGCAAAGAGCTAATGTTACCCGCTCTTTACTCGAGAATCATGAGCATAGGAATAGACAAATATTTTCCTCACGATTTTATATCATTTCTAAAAAAAATCAATCAATTTAATCTTGAAAGAAATGAAATTTTGATTGAAGAAATTAAATGTATTTCAAAAATACTCAACAACTCGAAAATAGAATTTTTATTTATAAAAGGCTCAGCTAATCAAATACTTAAAGTTTATGATAATATTTCTGATAGAATGGTAAACGATATTGACATATTAGTTTCAGAAAAAGATTTAGATAAAGCAAATCAAATTTTCTTAAAAAATAAATATAAAAAAATTACGGAATTTGATTTTTTTGAAAGTAAACACAGACATCTTACAAGATTGGTTAACAAAAATAAAATTTTTGCGGTTGAAATTCACAAAGAAATATTAGGGGATAAAATGATTTTAAATACTGAAGATATATTCAGAAATAAAATAAAAGTCGAAGAAGCTTATATTCCAAAAATCAATCATATGCATCAAATTACTATATATAACAACCAAATTAATGATAGTGGTTCAAAAAAGCTAGAGGTAAGTCTGAGGGCTGTTTATGATATTTTTAGAATTGAAAAAATGGAATTATATGAAGATATTAAACGGGATAAATTTATTAATAAATTTTATTCATTATCAAATAAAATTTTTAATCCAAAATTTGTTAAAAGTAGCTTTAAACTAAATTTTATGGATAGATTTAGATTTTATTTCCGTAAAAATGTAAAAGCCTATTATTTGTTTGAAAACAATGTTTTCAAGTTGATTAACAGAATAAAATGGGCACCTTATCAAATTATCGAATTCTCACAAAATTCAAAATATAGAAATTATCTTAAAAATAAATATCTATAATTTTTCTGAAAATAATTTACATATGGTGTTAACAATCCTTTTAGAAGTTAGTCCATCCCACTTTTCTGGAATTTCCCCTTTTTTCCAATTACCATTGATTAGTTTTTCTAGGCTATTTTGTATTTGTTTATAATCTGCACCTATCAATTCATTTGTTCCACAATTAACAGTTTCAGGCCTTTCTGTTGAGTTTCTAAATGTTATACAAGGTACATTCAGGAAAGTTGTTTCTTCGGTTATTCCACCTGAATCAGTGAATATGCCCAATGAATTTTTTACTAAATAATTAAATTCTAAATATGAAATTGGGTCAGTTAAAATTAATTTACTTTTGTTGAAACTTAGTTTATCTAAGTTTTTTTTGGTTCTCGGATGAACAGAAAAAATTAATTTAACATCTTTTGAGTGTAAAATAAGTTCTGAGACTATGTTTTTTAAATTTTCTAAGTTATCTACATTAGAAGGTCTATGTAGGGTAATAACTATATATTTTTTTATTTCAAGCTTGTAATCATCCCACAATTTTGGAGGATATAAGTACTTTAAATTACTTTTCAAAGTATCAATCATAGTATTTCCAACAAAAAAAATGTTGTTTTCTGAAATGCCTTTTTCAATTAAATTCTGTGATGCTAACTTTGAGGTCGTGAAAAAATAATCTGAAATACTATCAGTAATAATTCTGTTAATTTCCTCTGGCATTTTATTATCATAAGATCTTAATCCTGCCTCAACATGAGCAAGCTTAATATTCCTTTTTTTAGCGACAATAGAGCAGGCCATTGTAGAATTAACATCACCCACAACTATGATTAAGTCAGGCATATATTCTAAAATGTAGGAATCAAACTTTACTAATATTTCTGCAGTCTGTTCAGCATGACTACCACCTCCACAATTCAAATTTATATCTGGATTAGGAATCTTAAGTTGATTAAAAAAACTTTTGGACATATTAGAATCGTAATGTTGACCGGTATGAACAAGTCTATACTCGATTTTATTTTGTCTATTTTCACATATTTCACTAATAATTGGTGAAATTTTCATAAAATTAGGTCTAGCTCCTGCAACAATTACCAATTTTATTTTCATAATTTTTTGAATATTATAAGAAACAACAACTTGATTAACTTAATTTGTCTTGAAATTCTACTTGGTTCCTTAAATAATCTGTATGCCCATTCCAAATTATTTTTTATCCACCAACTAGGTGCTCTTTCAAGGTTTCCAACAAATATATCAAAACTACCGCCTAAACCTATCATTAAAGAGTTATGTTTATTCTGTATTTTACTCATGAAAAATTCTTGTTTTGGGGATCCCATTGCAACAAATATAAAATCAGGTTTTAAATTTACAATTTCATTTATTATATTTTTTTCTTGTTGTTTTCCAAAAAAATAGCCGTCTCTATATCCAACAATGTTAATATTATTAAAACTTTTTTTGAGTTTTTTTACAACTCGCTCAATCACATTCTTTTTTGAACCTAAGAAATAAAAACTTTTTTTTGAATGGTATTTCTTAACAATGTCAATCCAAAGTTCACAACCAGCAATTTTTATGACATCTTTATAACCCTTCTGCTTAACTGCATATACTGCTCCTACTCCATCTGCGTAGCCAATATTATTATTTATAATTTGGGTTAACTTTAAATTTTTATTTAAGATTTTTTCAGCATTTAGAGCAATTAATATTTTTTTTGAAGTAACAGCGTACTCAATTAATTTATCCCTATTCTTAGTAAAATAAATTTTTTTATTGCCTAAATTAGTATGTTGCATCAACTGAAAAATTTTGTTTTTTATAAAATAAAGTCATTGCATTTAACATATATGCATTACTCCATCGCATATAAGAAATTTTATTGGTAAAATACCTATGTTTTTGAAAATAAAAAAAACCTTTTGAGCTCTGCATATTTTTTATGGTCCAGATTAATACTTTTTCTGCAAGTTCTTTATATTCTTCAATTAAATTTAACTTTGAAAGTGTAACTAATAGTTGAGCTGGACAATGTATATCAACGGGGAAACTTTTATTATGATAATATTTTGGAAAACCATCATTCTCAAAAAAATTATTTAAATAAAAATCTAGTCCTTTTTTTATATTTTTATCAAAGCTATGGTCATCACAGAGTTTTGAATAAGTATTTATACATTCAATATTATAACCTGTGTGAAAGCTATCTTTCCATGACTGAACTTTCAATAATCCATATTTCCACGAACCATCAGGCTCCTGAAAATCACAAGCAGCTCTTACAATTTTTTTTGCATATTTAGCATATTTATTATTTTTTGTGTAATGATAACAAAGACTTAGGGTTTTAGCACCCAATAAAGAAGCATTAAAGACAGTGTTGTTTCCTGAAATTGGGCTATAGGATAAAATCAATCCTTTTTTTATTTTTATTTTTCTCAGGTCATTGATAATAAATTTTGATGAGGTTAATGCTGTTTCTAAAAGATATTTTTCTTTAGTAACTTCATAAGCCTCAATAAGAGCCTCTACACAAAAAGCAGTTGCAACGACAGTAGGTGTGTTTTTTGGAAATAAAAAAAGCCTCCTAGCTTGCCAATCAAAATTATAACCCCAGCATGATCCAGAGTATCCAGAGCACCTATTTTTGATTAGAATTGATGATAACTTTTTTATCCTATTTAAAATATCATTTTTACTTAATGAATAATGTTCCTCAAAGTTATCTGTTTTTATAATGTTACAGTATCCCAAAATTAATAATGCGAGACCTTTTGAGTTAAATTGCTTGGGAACCAAAAAAATGCTTCGAAAATTAATTGGACTTATTTTGAAAAACTGAATCCAAATTAATCTAAAAACATCCCATCTTTTTAACGGTATAAGTTGAAAAATTTTTGAATTCATTCCATCATATGGATCCCAACCGAGATACCCTTCTTGATAGCAGTAGATCTCAAGCTTTTTTATCGAGTCAATTAATTTCATTTATATAAATTAATTTACCATCGTTATTTAATGATTTTATTATAGCAAAACAAGTTTTTGTTACCGAAATTATCTCGTCGAATTCAATCATTTGCTTTGATTTACTAAATTTTAAAATTAACTCGTTTATCATTGATTTTTGTCCTTTGTCTTGTGAAAATAAATTTTTACTCTTTTTGCTCTCACCATAAAATTTTGCACTCTTGAAATCATTTATAATTCCAGCGGTACCAGCCTGAAAAATTTCAAAATATTCTTTACTCAAAGAATCAGGTCCATCAGATGTATAATTTATGGTTCCGGATGATCCGTTTTCAAATCCAACAATAACATTTATGTTATCATTCATACAGTTTCCAATCTTCTGACAAGAAACTTTTACTGGCTTACTTCCGTTCATATATGTTAAGAAATCAACAAAATGACATAACTCTCCAATTATCCTTCCTCCACCAATTTCATCATCCTGAATCCAACTTTCTTTGGGGATAAAACCAGCATTAACCCGGTAGAGCATATTAGATGGGATTCCTTCGCTTATTTTTCTCTTTAAAAAATTTGCTAGAGGAGAAAACCTTCTATTATAACCAACCATAAGATTAGAATTACTTTCATTATATAAATCAATTATCTCTATCATTTCTTCTTCTTTGATACATAATGGCTTTTCTACAAATACATTCATATTTTCTTTCAATGCCTTACAAACATAGTGTGCGTGGGTGTCATGCCTAGTAGCAATAAATAAAGTATTGGTATTTGAGTTGCAAATATCAGAAAACTCACTTGTGCAAAAATTAAAATTAAATTTTTCTGAAACCCTTTTAGAAGTTGTTCCATTTGAAGTTAAAACACCAACTTTGGAAATATCTTTATTACTTAAATATGGTAATAAATTAGATTGAGCATAACTTCCAGCTCCTATGAATGAAATATTGAGGCTTTTGTTTGATTCTACTGTTTTTCTTACAATAATTTTTCTTGAACTATATTTTTTTGATGTATCGTATTTTAAAATTATACCACACGAATACTCTGTTGATAATAATAAATCATATGCTTTAACCGAATCCTTAAACTTAAATTCGTGAGTGGTTAGTATATCTAAACTGATTTTATTTTTATCGATGAGTTCCTGAAATGCTTGCATATTTCTTTTTTGACTCCATCTGACATAGGCATATGGGTAATCAATAGATCTCTCTTCATAATTTATATCATATCTTCCTGGGCCATAAGAACAAGACATTTTTAATTCTAATTCTTTTTTATACCAATGTGGGTTCCTGCTAAATCCTACGGGTACATCACCTAATAAAACTACCTTGCCTTTTTTTCTACATGATGCTCCTGCGAAGTTTATAATTTTCTTTGAGGATGATGCTGCTGCAATTATTACAGCATCACATCCGAATCCGTCAGTGTATTCTAAAATTTTTCTTTCTTCACTTTTAGTATTCCCAATTAATCCAAAATCTATGATTCCAGAATTGATACATTTGTTTACAACATCTTCATTTATATCAACTCCGATAACTCTAACTCCGCTGGCCATTAAAATTTGTGCAGTTATCTGGCCTAGTAAACCCAAACCAATTATCAAACATGATTCACCGATATTTAAAGAAGCTTGTCTTACAGATTGCATAGAAATTGCTCCCAAGGTATTATAGGATGCATTTTTAAGATTTTCAAAACTCTTAATTTTGACCGATAAATTTTCAGGAACCGAAACATATTCTGAGTGATTTGCATAACCAACTCCTGAACATGCAACATAATCTCCAACCTTGAAGGTTTTTACTTCTGAACCTATTTTGATGACCTCACCTGAACTGCTATATCCCAGAGGAGAATAAGAATCTAATTTCTTATTAACTGCTCTCATTGTCTTTATCAATCCTTGATTTTGCAGACTATTTAACACCTGCTTTACTTGTTGAGGTCTTTCCTTTGCCTTAGAAATCAAGTTTTTTCTTGCTGCACTAACAGTTGATGATTCGGTCCCAGAACTTATCAAAGAAAAATAATTTTTAACTAATATTTCATACTTACCAATTTTAGGCATTGGCAGTTCGGTAATTTTCATATCACCATTACTTAATTTTTGAGTTAATTGTAACATTGCTTATATATATTTAAATAATCTGTACTCAAATTATCATACATTGAGTAGAAGGACTTATTTGTATTTGATTTCAGTTTTACTGATTTCTTAACCTTTTTAAATAAATCTAATGAATCACCTGTTTTATATAAAATGGTTTTTTCAGGTCTTCTAGAAACATCTGAGGCAATAACTAATTTATTAAACCAAATTCCTTCTCTTACCGTTAGAGAATCACCGTCTGAAAGTGTTGGCCTTAAAACTATATCGCACTCCTTAATAAGATTTACAAAAGAAATATCATCATTGATTATATTAATATAATTTTCAAGTGAGTCTTTATGTATAATTTTTAAATATTTATTTAATAATTCTTGTTCGCTTTCAGAAATTATATTTGCTATAATATACACTATAAATATCGGCAATTTATTTTCTTTTGCGTATTTTGCTAAACTAATTGTTTGATCTATCCCATATAAATCTTTACCATCTATTAACGTAATTCTGAATGCATTTGCACATAATAAAATATTTTTTTTATTTCTATTAATTTTTATTAGTTTGGTCAACTTTTTATCCAATGAATTTTTTTTATCTAAAAAGGGAGGGATAAATGCTTCTTTAACAAATAATTTTTTTTCTAAAAATTTAGGAAGCTCATTTTTAATATTGTGGTTTACAACAATGATTTTATCACAAAAAAACATTGCTAAATAAGTAAATATTTTTTGTAAGAAGTTTAGTCTAAAAGAGTGTATCGTAAGAATAATTTTTTTTCTAAATAAGGTGCCAAGTAAAACAAAAAAAATTCTCAATATCCAGTTTCCTGAATGTATATGAATAATATCATTATTATTAATTTCTTTTAAAATTCTTATAAAATTTGAGGGAATTCTAATGTTGAAACTTAAATCTTTAGAAACAGAAATTGGGGTATCTTCAATTTTAAAAAAACTTATATCGTTTTTTAAAAGCTCAACCAGTCTATCCATGTGAATACTCACACCTCCACTATAACCAAAAGGGCCAATTAACAAGACCTTTAAATTTTCAGATTTTAAAGACATTTAATTTGATTTTTTTAATAAAAAAATATTACAAAAACTATAAATCCATATTAAAAATACGGCGCTGAAAAATGAGGAGGTGTAGGAAATAGAAACAAATAAATACAGCATAGTTTTTAAACCGTAGTATTTGTAAATAACATATAGTACAAAGGCTAGACCAAATAGACCATATCCGAATAAAATATTTGTTAATGTAGTTCTAAAAAAACTTTCTTTAAAAAGTAAGCCTTCTCCAAAAGTTGATTTACTTATTGCGCCAATCTGGTGGCCAAATAATAATTGATTAGTTTCAGAAAATTCAAAGAAATATCTCACAGTATTAATCCTATTCCATCGATAGTATTCAGACTCACCATTTAAGACCAAATTCATATAGTATTTGTCGTCATTTAACTTTGGAAATAGTTTTGATTCAAAACTTATAAAATTAGATACATAATTACTTTGAGTGTTGTTTGACCATGAAATTATTTTATCAATCTGAGATGAAGCAAAAATTATACTTATCAATAAAATTAATACTACAATTTTTGAAAAAATTGATTTTGTAAATCGAGATTTAAATACAAAATAAATTGACAGTGGAAATATCATAAAAATAATGAGCTTCGCTTCGCTCATAAAAGTACCCAATATAAGAAAGACAATTTCAGCAATGCTTGAGTTTTTATTTAATATAAGAATCTTATATAATATAAAAATTGCAAACAAGGCAAAAGTTGCACTTGAATTAATAGAATCTGAAAATCCTCCTGAAAAATCTGACCTAAATAAAATGATTTTTTGGGCTATTATAAGAATTGATGAAACAATATAAAAGAAGTCAAGTTTTTTTTGAAGAGTTTCTACACTAATATTTTCTTTATTTGAAGATATTGATTTTGGTATAAGATCCTTAAATACAAAAACGAATAAAAGTATATTAAAAACATTAACAATTGAATGCAGATTTAAATCGAAAAACAAAAGTGCAAGAAAATATAAATATACTAAATCAAATCTTATATTCCTTAATATAGATTTTGAGAAATATACGAACTTAATTAAGGTGGGTATTAATCCTGAAATAAATGAGCCCGAGTAAATGAGAGTTAAAACTTTAATCATTTTTTTTAATAAAATAAATTAAACCATTTTTAAATGATAATATAATGCAGAGAAAATATAAGGTACCGCCCAACACTATTAAAATAAAATAATTTATCAAACTGTAATCAAAGAATTGTTTCAAAAAGTAAACCGATAAAACCATTATTAGAGAAGAAAATATTGAAATTTTCCATCTAGAAATTATTTCTAAAATTTTTATTTTAAGTAGTCTTTTCAGAAAAATTAGTTGAATAATAAAAGATATCAAAAAAGAAATTGTAACTGAAATGGATGAACCAACAATTCCGTACATTTTTGTCATTGGAATTATCGTGACTATTGTTAAAACCAAAGTTATAAATGTTACTAAAGTATTTATTTGTGGTTTTTTTAAGGCATAAAAAATTGAACCACCTGATGACTGGATAGACCTTAATGATCCATAAATTAAAAGAATTTGAAGAGGTAATATTATTGACTCCCATTTATCTCCGATTATTACATAAATAAAAAAATCTGCTGTTATAATTAAGCCAAAGTTTAACGGAATTGTTATCAGAGTATTCAGTTCAACAACCTTTAGGTAAGAATCAGATAACTTTTTGAGATTAGTTTGAATCTTGGAATAGGCTGGTAATAATATTTTTGAAATAACGCCTTGAATATTTTCAGAAACGAAATTTCCCCATTGATAAGCAATTGCATAAAAACCCAATATTTTTAAATCTAAAATTCTTCCGATTATAATATTATCTACTGAGGTATACCCCCAAAAAAATAAACTACCTACCAATACCCAAAAACTAAAATTAAAAATATCCTTTAATATTTTAAAATCAAATCCAAAACTTATATTCTCACCCTGAATAAATCTGTAACTTAAAACTCTTGAGAATGCACCGATTATTGATGCATAAACTATGCTTAAAAATTCATATCCATAATATGCAAAAAAAACAACAAACAGAGAATATGTAATTGAATAAAATATTTCTGGGAAAACTTGACTTTTAAAGTCAATATTTTTGGTTAGGACTACTCTATCCAAAAAACTAAAAGAATTTAAAATAAATATAAATGAAAGAAGTTTTATTACAATTTCAACATTTTTATTTTGATAATACTCAGCCCAATAAGAACTTAATACAAAGGCAATAAGAAACATAATGAAAGAAATACCAAATTTAATTGTGTTTCCGTTTCTTTTGTACTCTTCAGAAAGTTTTTCTTGGGATATTAATGCAGCATTTACGCCAAAATTATCAAATCTCTTTAATCCATTTATAAAAACCATTGCAATTGCTATTATTCCGAAATCCTCAGGTGACAAAACTCTAACAACAAAAATTGATGAAAGAAATCGAAACAACTTTGAAAACAACTGTGTAATTATCAAGTAAAAAGATTGATTAATCACTAAAGAGGATGAAAGATTTTTAAATTTCATTTAAAATTTTATCTACCCTAAAATCCCAGTTATGGGTTTTTACTGCAAAATTCCTGCAATTTGTTGATAGTTGATTATAAAGATTTTTGTCTGAATAAATATTAATGATTTGTTCACTTAGACTTTCTTTATTAAAATTTGAAATCAAACCAATATTTAATCTTTGAACGATTTCACTTTGCTCTTTAACATTGGTTATTATAAGCGGTGTTCCTGAAGCCATTGAATCAAATAATTTATTTGATGTTCTCATTTGATTCATTTCAGTATCTAGTAATGGTATTACCAAAATATCAATTGTGTTAAAAAAGATTGGTGCAGTTTTATAGACTATTTTGCTGTTCAAACTAATAAAATCCTGAATTTTACTTTTATTTATAACTTCTTTTTCAAATTTCTTTGTTTTCTGAATTGTATTATAGGCAATATGTAGTGTAATATTTGGGATTTGTTTCTTTGCAACAACACAAGCATCAATCAACATATCTATTCCTGAATTTTGATTTAATCCCCCAATAAATCCAACTCTGAAATTATCAGAATTAATTTTGTTAGTATTAAAATGTTCAATATCAGATGCATTGATAATTGAAAACATTTTACTCTTATATTTATCCCCAAACTTCAGGTTATAAAAATCTACTAAACTCTTAGAGGAACAAATTATTTTGTAAGCAAATTCAAAATTTTCCGACATAAAATAATCCAGCATATATTTCTGTCTTTGGTTAATATCTATTCCCATAGATTTCGCATGTAGCTCTCTATCGTCTCTTATGTCAACTACAATTCTTTTTTTAAATTTTTTGATTAAACTCAGCAAGTATGGTTCTTGAACATTTTCCAAAAAAACATATGTCTCAACATCTGATAAAAGGAGCCTAAAAATTAATTTTAAGTGCATGTATATATTGAAAAGACCAAATCTCATTGAAGGTCTCCATGAGTCAAAATAATATACTTTGACTCCTTTTTTTTGAAAAGACTTATACATATTGTAAGCTCTTGTTGCTCCAGAAATATTCGTTAATGATTGTGTACAAACAACAATAATTTTCATTAATTA
>MDSV01192666.1_pt1 | contig 15076 bp, 14 predicted proteins | sample 810851 | NCBI WGS metagenome assembly MDSV01 (sample SAMN05326640, study PRJNA326480) | marine metagenome | isolation source: seawater | place: Atlantic Ocean: North East | collected 2012
TTTCAGGACGTATACGCAAAGGCCCAGCTCCTTTAAATTTGGAGATTCCACCTTATAAATTTGATGGAATAAATAATCTATTAATTGGTTAATCATATTAAAGACTAATTAATTTTAATAGATTATTAACATGTTTTTAGATGAAGAAATAATAGAAGATGTAATTAATATTGTATTTGCTACAACACTTTTTTTTGGTATTAGACTTCTAGTTGGTTATATGTAAAATAAAAAAATGATTAAGTTTTTCAAAAACTTTATGGAGTTGAATAGATATAGTAAATGTAAGACTATTATAAGTGTTTTCTTATTTGTATAATGGAGTTTTTGAATTTACCAAAGGATTTAGAAATCAAAATATATGAATATAATCCTGAACATAGAGAATTATTTTCAAAATGTTTTCATCAAATTCGTCTAAATGGTGTTAAATCAAGATTAAATTATTTAATAAGAAGCGTATATTATGAGGGAGCATGGACAAGTTTCACAGATATGTTAGCGGATTTAGTAAATGACCAAGATTATATGGTTAAAATTTTGAAAACTTGTCAATGTTGTAAACGCCATATTATAAACAGACCAAAAAGTCTTGAAGACCCCAGTTGGTGGGTCGCTGCCAGTCAAGAACCACATAATACAAACAAATGTAAACTATATGGATGTGCTTGTACTTGTAGACAATGTTCAAGACAATTGGTAATTTCAGGTTGGAAGAGAGACCCCATCATAGATGACAATGATGGTTACTTTATTGTGTCTGACTACGAAGAATGGGAGTTTCAAACGGAACCACCTTTATAATATTTGTTATAATCAAATAGTATATAAGGACAAAATAATATTAATAAAGTGAAGAAGCGGTATATTCTAGTTCCTCAAAATTAATTATTATAACATTCACTAGAATATAAAAAACTCTTACAACTCCATTATAAAATACCTCTCTTGCCCCCCTAAATTTGACCCGACGCGGTCATAAGAGAAGCGGTTAGAATGGATACTTCATATTATAAAAATTATACAATTATACAATTATGGAAGAGAAGAAGCGGAAATTCTTGATTTCATCAAAATGCTTATATATTTTAAACATCAGAATTTAATAGTCTCTTCTCGACTATATCTTTTTTTATGTGCTTTTATACATAAAAATGAAAAGCTTAAAGTAATATAAATATTAATCACTATATTAAATCAAGATGAGTTCTCCTGATAGTCACAAAAACTTTATGGGAGGTGAATGCTATGAATTATTCAACCCAATTCAAGCTCTCCGCCTGCCTTTGTGTTCACAATTTTTAGGAGAACCGTCCTACTATATGCCTTTTGCGGCGGAGGATATTAAAAAAGAAAAAAGAAAAGAAGAAAAAAACAAAAAAACAGAACAAGTATTAAGTCAACTAGGAAATCATGTTATGTTTCCGAAATACTGTTTAATGTCTAGACAAGAAGCTTTCTTTAAAGCGGCTAATCTTGCTCTTGACTATGATTTTGAGGCAACTTTGGCAGAAGCAGATAAAACAAGAAATGAATTCTTTATGCGTAAAACTCCTGCCCAACTTTTAGCTATTGCAGCTTCTCATCCTGGGCGAATAGAGTTCAACAAAAAGAATCCAAAAGCTTTTAGAAATGTTGTAAAGAAGTGTTGTGTTTTACCTGGAGATATGAAATCTATTTTAGATGCATGGAAATCACTCCATGGAAGTAAGAGTAAGTTTCCTAGTTTTATGAAAAGAGCATTTGAGGATAGGTTAAGTGAACTTACATCATATCATGCGGGTAAATATTCACGCAATATTATCGACATGACTCGTATAAGTCATCCAAAAAAGAATGTGGTTGAAAAAACAAAGGTTTTGGGTCCTTTGATGAAAAATGGGAAATTGGTATTAGATGAATCAGCAATTACTTGGGAAAAACATAGGTCTCAAGGAAAATCATGGGTTGAAACATTTGATGCCATGAATGGTCGTATACCACATATGGCAGCTCTTCGAAATATGCGTGGGTTTGCTCAAAGCAATCCTGGTATTGAGTATATGAAAAAATACTGTTCTATGCTGTTATCTGGTGTAAAGAATGGTAAGCAATTTCCATATCGTTATATTTCAGCTTATGAAGAATGTAAGAATGCTTCAAAAGTTGAAAATACTAATACAGAACCTATAGCTAAGAAAGCTATAAATAAGAAGGGTTATACTCCAAAGGAAAAGCCTCCTATTAAGCCAATTTATTTCGAAATGATGGAAAAGTGTTTACAAGAATGTTTAGAAAAGTCGATTGAAAATTTTCCTTCTTTGCACGGAAATGTTATGGCTCTAAGTGACAACAGTGGATCCGCACATGGCATATGTACTTCACAATATGGTAAACGCACAGTAGCAGACATTGGAAATTTATCTGCTTTACTAACTGCTTTATCATGTACTGGAAAAGGGGTTGTAGGTGTATTTGGAGATAGATTACACGAGTATACTGTAGACAAGAGTCGTTCGTTTCTTGAGCAGTATGAGGAGATTAGTGAACTAGGAAAAACAGTTGGTGGTTCTACAGAGAACGGTATTTGGTTATTCTTTAAAAGAGCATTCAATAATCCTAAAAACTATAGTTACAATCATTTCTTCTGTTATTCTGACATGCAGGCTGGTCATGGTGAACTGTATGGTTTAGACCCTGAAATACAAGAATATGAATGGGGGATGAGACAGGGGAGAGACATAGCACAAAGATACATCGATGTAATGTCCTTAATAACTAAGTATCGTAGAACATTAAATCCGAAAGTAAATGTTTTCATGGTTCAAACGGCTGGATATAACGATGCTATTATTCCTCAGACAACGTATCGAGGTGCTATTATGGCTGGTTGGACAGGAAACGAGGTAGTTTATGCAGACAAATTAGTGAAGCTATGGGATGAAGTAGAGGAACCCCCCAAACGCGAAGACAATTCTAGCGCGCTCGCCGCGCGGGACGCCCGGATCGCCGAGCTCGAGGCGAGGCTGGAGGCGGCCCAATTCTAGTGGGAAGGGTCCCTGGGGGGGGAGACACATCGCATCGCAGATGAATATGCGGCATGTAGAGAAGTATATGACTCAATTATTGTCTTTTTTTTACAACTTCGATTAACCATGAAAGATTAATCTGTATTTATATGGTTTGTATCAAAATCCCACCCCGTTATATCAAAATCGGGTTTCATTATAAAAGTACCTATAAAATGTGGTTCAGTTGTCCATCCAATACAAACGTCCCCTTTAATATTTCTTGGTTCTGGTTCATTACGTTGAAATTCAAAATTATACCATTGACCCGTTTTATTTCTGGTTGGAGAAGCGCTAATGACTCCTATATATAACCGGTCTTGTTCTAAATTAACTCCTTTACTGATTGTAGGAATTTTACCAAAACGTCTTACCCATAACCATATTTTATGACCTTGCCCATGAATTCCAGATGTAATATCAATTGATTCAGTATATATATTCCAATTTCCAGCAAGTTTATAGTCAATTTGTCCAAGATTATTTGTAGTTTCCCATGTAAGATTCTTATGAAGGACTATATTATAATTTGAAAAAAGTGTATCACTTTCAAAAGTTAGTTGCCAGTTACCAGCAATTTTATGGGTTTTAAATGTCAAAAGATTAATATTTCTATCTACATTTTTGATTATAGGATTAAATGATGTCAGAAGTTGGGTCATTTTAAAGGTTCCTGTGTAAAATGGTTCAATTGCTCCAAATGTAAAAGTACCACATATAGTACCATTTTCTGGCAAATATATTCCATTATAAGATTCTATAGAATTATAACCATATTCACATCTACACATAATTAATTCGTCATTATTACAAGACCAGGTTCCTCTAAATTCGGATTTGTCAGGACTAATAGGACTTGAAAATTTACCACAAGACTCCAGATTAACATAAAAAGAGTCATAAATAAGTTTGATTTTATTTCTGGTTGGCGATGACCATTTATTACCACTCCATGATATTTCATTGGGAATATTAACATCTTTATAAGATTCGGATGATTCTACTTGTATTTTCCACAATCCACTCAGTTGATAATCTCCTGATAAATCTCCGACTTCATTAAAAGATTTAGAATATGGTCTATTGTATTTATTATAGTTTTTTTGAAATCCATACACACTTGTGATAAAAAATAATAATTTGAACATTTGAACTATAGTAATAATATAATACTATTTATGATACTATTATTAGGTTTTCCAAAATCTGGAACATTATCATTTTATCATCTTTTTAAGAAATTAGGATACAAATCAATACATTGGTGTAGGGGCGGTGGACTTGGTAATAATAATCTATTTATAGGGAGAACTATTCAAAAAAATAAGCAAAAAGGATTACCATTATTAAATGGTCTTACAAAACCAGATGCTATAACACAAATGGATATATGTATTTCCAAAACTAAATGTTATTGGCCACAGTTGGTTGATTATAAACAATTATATTATGAAAACGAGGATGCAATTTTTATTCTTAACAAAAGAGACCCTCACAAAATTTTAGCTTCTTTTAAGAGAAAGGGTCTACATAATAGATTATACAAATTTAATCCAGAGTTAATTGATGATAAAACAGATGAGGGTTTTATAAATTTTGTTAAAAAACATTACAAAGATGTAGAAGATTTTTTTGAAACGCATAAAAATGCTAAATTTATTAGTTATGATATTGAAAATGATGATATTCAGAAATTAAGTAAGTATATAAATATTAAAAATATAGATACATTTCCCAAACATAATGTTAGTAAAAAGAAATAAGTTATAAGATATAAATAAATTTAATGGCTAATATAGTAAACAAAAAAGATGAAATAAACTCTAATGAGAAATTTTGTTTATATGTATCTTCAAGAGGAATAGCTTATAGTTGTGATATATATCCACACAAAATTGTATCGGATACTACCAATTTCCCAGTTTCTATATACAAAAATATCAAGGATAATGATATAGTATATGTAGTTTCGAGTGTATTAAATAAGTTTGTAAATAATATTTTACCAGATATTGAAAGTAATAATATAAAAATAGTTCTTGTAACTGGTTCATCTATTACAAGCGTTCCAACTGAATTGTCCGAAAAACATAAAATAGATTATATAGAAAAAATAGCTAATAATAGTTGTATTAAGCATTGGTTTTCCCAAAATTATGACTTAAAAGATAATAATACACATGAAAAAATTAGTGCAATACCATTGGGTATAGATTATCATACAGTACAAACTGGAAAATGCTTATGGGATTGGGGGCCTGTAAAAACAGCCTTACAACAAGAAGAAGAATTAATGAATATAGCACAAGACGCAAATGCGTTTGATATTAGGACTAATAAGACGTTTTCCTTTTTTCACTTTAAAATGTTTAAACGACATAATAAAGATAGACATTTTGCTGTAAAAGCTTTGAAAAATAAACCCTTTAATTATACTTTGAAAAAAAGATGTCCCAGAAATGAGACTTGGAATAATATAACAAATTACAAATTCATTGTTTCACCTCATGGTAATGGTTTAGATTGTCATAGAACATACGAGGCAATGTTTTTAGGATCTATACCAATTGTGAAAACATCTCCATTAGATGTTATTTATAAAGATATGCCAATTATTATTTTGAAAGATTGGGACAATATTTCGTCGATAGATAAATTAGTTGAGCAATCAAAACAGACTATATTAAAGTCAAAAGAAAAATTTTATCTAAAATATTGGATAAATCTGATTCGTAGTAAATTATAATTTATCCAGAGGCCGTCGATTGGCTTATCTAATCATTTGTAAATTCTACTCCTCTACCTTTATTCATTAAGAAATAATTGAATATTGAAATCTTAATTTTACACCCATTTTGTCTTGTTGCTGAAACATTATAAAATATGTGTTCACAACAACATTCTTCTTTACACCCCTTTTTGTTATCAAGAATTCGTGAACCATCGTGTTCATAAATTTCGCATCCATGTTTTTCACGAAACATTTTGAATGTGCTTTCACGCTCTTCATTTGTTATAAGTTTCTTAACATTTGAATAAAACCCATCGTATCTAATATTTTTGAACTTATTTGTTTTATGAATTGCAAATGCTTGAAATGCGGACAAACATTCAATACTATTTTTTCCGCGCGTTCTTGCATCTCTCAATTTTGTATTAACATGTTTTTTCATTAAAGATACAGCCTTTCTGGAATAAGGTCCAAATCCCCAACATTGATGACGATAGTTATCTATTAATAAAGCCCAAACATCGTAATATTTATCTCTTTTAAATGATATACAATCCCAATCATCATTATCAAAATTACGAAAATATTTGTCTAATAGATCAACATCCCATTTGTAAATATTAACATCATCACAATCAATCATGATATGATAATCTACATTTTTGAGTTCATTATAAACAACATCAATACACGCATTTCTTGCAGTAGCTATTCTAGCGGTTCTTAATACATTCTTATTTTCTATACTTTTTACATAAATATTCTGTGGGTCTGTTTTCATATATTCTAAAAGTAATTCAGCAGAATTATCTCTACAATGATCATATGCAAACACACATGAAATTTTATATTTAGGATTTGCTTTTAATAAACCAATATTTTTGAATATTGAGGAAAGATATTTACCACAGTTTCTAACTGGACAGCAAAATGCAATATGGAAATCATAGTTTTTATCACCCATATTGTCGAATATAAATTATTTTTTTCTAAATAACTTAGTTTTTCGTTTTGTTTTTTTTAATTTTAAACGTCTTGCTTTTTTGGTTTTTTTATTTCCCCCCTTTTTATCTTGGTCTTTATCTTTACTTATTCTTGGTAATTTTGGTTTTGTGCTACGTTTTATTGGAGCGTATGGCGGTGAAGTTGGTTGGGTAGATACTTGTGATTGTGGTGTTGTTGGTAATGGTTGTCCTACAAATGATGGAGGTCCATGGAATGCTGGTGTCGGAGGTGTTGGAGGTTCTGGTGTTGTTGGTGGTGTTGTTGTTGGTGTTCTTGGTGGAGTACGACCTTGTTGTGCATTAGGACTTACTTTTCTTTTCATAATAATAGCAAATAAAAAAATTCAACGATCCAAAAACCAACCATATATATTTGAATCTGTTAATGATTTAAAATTAATTTTTTCAGGTTTAACATAAAAATAACAAATAGATTTGTCCCATATATTTGTATTTTTTGGCTTATTTATTGTTGGTATACTAATATAATCATCACCAAGAATCTTCGTTATTGAATATAAAGAAGATTCTTGTTGAACATAAGATTTATTTCCCCAGAACCATTTTATATTCGATACTTTGTGATTATATGAATCAATAATAGATTGGACAGCTATAATAATTGCTTTATTATCTATTTTTAATTGAAAAAAGTGAATATTAGTACTTTCCAGATATTTTAAATAGGTTTTTCTTTGTTTTAGTGGTACATTTAACCATGGATGGTTTGGATAATTATCGAAAGAAATTTGATTGAAGTTGATTTTAACCAAATTTGAACATATGGAACATAAGTTCAAATTTGGTTTTTGTTTTGTCCAATAAATTTGATACACCTTATTTTGTGGAATAGATAGTTCAAAATTAGTAGAAAACATACCAAATCCTCCTTGAGAACTAAGTTTTTTCACACTTTTTGATATAATTTGATTAGCAATACCATAATTCCTGTGTTCATATAAAACTTCAAGATGGTTCCCAATATATAATGTATTACTAAAAGTTTTGGTCGGAATTTTCCAAGGTATTAAAGCTAATTTTCCAATACATGTATGGCAATTATGTTTCCCTTGTTTTATCATTTTAGCAATACAAATATATGAATTGGGTGGTAATTCTTCTTGAAAATCAAAAATTTTTGGAAACATGTGTTTTCCCTTCAAGGTATTTGCTGATTGAATTGAATATATGTACTTTGTTGTAGAGATTTTGTTTATAGTTTTATTTTTGAAATGTGTTTCAAGATATCCTAAGTTTTTGTGAGATGGCAATAAAAAATAAATACTAACTAATATCAAAATATATAAGATAATCATTAAATAGTTGCTGATATAAAAAAACAAAAGTGCGACATACTGGACTTAGAATTTTGTATTTTTAGTTTATGATTGTAAACGGTAAGTATCTTGTATACGAATTATTTTCGGGTGTTGGATTTTGTAATCAGTTATTCTCACTTGAAACTGCAATATATCTTGCAAATGTTACAAACAGAAGACTAATATTAATTGTGCGTCATGCATTATGTCATATAGGAAGTGCAAATTGGAATTATGGAAAGATTCTTGAATTTTTTGATGATGATTATAGGCAATATTTGCCACAAGGTATAGAAGTTTTTTATGGTTCTGAAGCAAATAATAAGATGAATATAATAAAAAAACAAGGCTCAATAAGAACATTGAATATAGGGAATTTTTCTGGAGTTGTTTTTTGCGATAAAGATTTAAGAAAAAATTGTGATGCTACATATTTATCTTATAGAAAACTACACGAATTAGAGCCATCTGATTTTAAAGAAAAATATATTCAATTAACAAGATCCAATGCAAGTAGGTGTTTTTATAATTTTTACACAAGTCCAAAAAACTTTATGATTATGTCCAAAATTTGCGCATCTTTAACTAATTTTTCAGGATTTATTAAAGACACTTTTGAAACAATAGAACTACCCAAAAAATATATAGCGGTTCATTTTAGATTTGGTGATTTAAAACATACGGCAGAAAAGGTAGAAAATTTTTTTAGTGGTAAATATGATAATTTTATGGTAAAATTAAATAGATTTAATCCAGATAGAAGGATACCAATTTATATTATGGCAGATCGAAAGGATACCGCTTTTTTCAAGAGATTACAAAATGAGAAATTCAATTTTGTATTTACCGATGATATTTCCAAAAAATATATGTGTCATATGAATAAACCAGAAGTATTTCATTTTCTAATAGAAAAATATATATGTGAACAAAGTGATATTTTTATAGGATCTGAGGGAAGTACTGTTTCTAATCAAATTCAATATGAGAGGCATCTTGCTGGTAAAGCTTGTAATTATTATGTAAATTCAGATATATCATACGAAAAAGGTAAAAATTCTTGGAATATAAATAATATTAGCGGAATTGGAGTCGGATGGAAGGTATATTTTAAAGACAATGTATATGATATTCTTGAAAATACGCATATGATAACTTTAACAAATGATGGTTACATGCATTATACAAAAAATTTATTAGAATCAATGAAAAGACTTGGAATTGAAACTTTGTTACATATATATTGTATTGGTGGTAGTTCTTACAATTTATTTAGATCAGAGTTTCCAAATAATAAAGTTTATCAAATTGATGCTGAAGATAAATTACATTCTTTTATAGAATATAAAGCACCCCAAAATAATGATATTGAAGGTAAAAAAGATTGGGCTAACTTAACTTCTTATAAATATGCGGCAATACACAAAGAGTTGAAAAATGGTAATGATATTGTCTTTGTAGATGGCGATATTGTATTCGAAAAAAATCCAATGTCCAAAATAAAAACTCTTTTGACACAAAATCCAGATACTGAATTATTCATACAAAATGATTCACCAAAGGCAAATGAAAGATGTTGTATGTGTACCGGTTTCTTTTGGATGAAATCAAATAGTAATACTCTTAGTATTACTGATTTCAAAACAATTCGAAAAAATATAGATTCATTTACTAATGACCAACAATATTTGAGAAGGTTTACTCCAACTATAAGACACAAATATTTTAGCCAAGATGAATTCCCAAATGGTAAGTATTTTAGAGATTTAAAACCAACAAATCCATATATTATTCATTTCAATTATGACGTATCTAATCAAAAGATTCAAAGAATGAAAATTTATAATAAATGGTATTTGAAGGAATTTAGTCCAGAACAATTAAAAATAGAAAAATCTTCAACTAACAATAGCGGTGCCACTCCAAATCATATTATTGATCCAATCAGACCTAATGAACCAGTTTCTCTACAGCAAAGTATTAAAAATAATGGAAAATTAGATCCTTTGTACAGAACAACAGTGTCAAAATGCTCTTGGATTGATTTGTATTACGGTATATTTTCAAAAGTTATTAATGAAAATAACTTTAAAACTGCTGTAGAAGTTGGTGTAGGATATGGCACACAAGCAAGAGAGATTTTAGATAATACAAAAATTGAACACTTATATTTAGTTGATCCCTTTATAAAATATAACGATTATTTTGCAATAGATGTTGAAAAGTTAGGCGGTTTTAATACTCTTATCAAGAATATGCATATTTTATTAGAAAATGATCCCAACAGATATAGTGTTATTCAAAGAGAAAGTATTAGTGTAACAGAAAAAGAAATTCCAAACAATAGCATTGATATAGTATTTTTAGATGCTGATCATAGTTATGATGCAATGGTGAAGGATTTACCATTTTGGTATGCAAAACTTAGAACTAATGGAATGTTACTTGGAAATGATTATTCAAGACGTAGTTCTGGTACTCAAAAAGCAGTTGATGAATTTACTAGAAATAATGATTTGAAATTAGATTTCATTAGAAAAGGTAATTATCCAATTTACAAAATTATAAAATCATAAAATCATGATTTTTTAATATCTTTTTCCACCATGAGCAGTATCTCTATATGTTAAAGATTCTCTTATAAAAACAATATTTGAATATTTTATAAGTCTTTTCCAATAATTCCAATCTTCTGCAAATTTTAGTATAGAAAAATTGCCAGCTTTATTTACTAAATCTTTTTTTATAACCATAGATGAACATATACAGCAATTGTGAAATCTGACTTCATTTTCTTTCCATATATTTATATTTTTCTCAAACATTTTATTCAACATTCCTAATCTTTTGCCCCTAGTAAATTTTCTATTCAAGCCATTCCAATTAATACCCTTATAATGACAAGCCAAATATGATTTAGAAGGATTATATATGCCTTTTCCATTATATGCTTCTGTACAACACATAGAGCAATTATTTTCTTTCATTGCTAATATTTGTTTTTCTATTTTTGTTGGTAAAAAATAATCATCATCATCAAGAAAAGCTATATAATCACCAGTCGCTAACATCATACCTATATTTCTTGCATTTCCTCCTCCAGCAACTTTACCAAATATTTGTCTTGAATTTATAGGTAAATTAATTATATAAAAATCATGACAATTAATTCTCTCTTTTTTAAAATCAAAATCATATAACTCATTCACAAATTTCTCCTCCTTATGTTTTGAAATTCCAGAATATATTTGTCTTGTATTTATAGGTAAATTTATATGTTTTATATTAGTCATATTAACACCAAATTCCTCTTTTATATAAAAGTCAATCTCAGAATATTCTTTTTGAGTTGAACAATCATTTATTACAATAATTTCTATATTTTTATATGTTTGATTTTTAACAGACTTTATAGCATTTAATAAATTTTTAAACCGATTATATGTTGGAATTATAACACTTACCTTATTCATCTCGTTATAATACGATATATTTATAAAAAAAAAGAGTTAAAAGTTATAACAAATTATCTAATAAAATTGCTTTTTTCTTTTTTGCTGTTAAATATTCAGATTCATCCATTTTTTTTTCAAAATATCTTTTCTGATAAATCAACTCAGAAAAACTTGAACCGTTTGTACCATAAAAGTGATTTGATTCTATACACATATGTACGTCTATTATCGCATCTAACATTGAGGTTTGTCTTGATTTAATAACATGGTTAAATTGTATAACCTTTATTCTATTTTTAAATGTTTCATATAAAACCTTTTTGGTTTTAATACAATCAGTTGCGATATAAACATTTAGACTTTTTGGAAAAGAGTCAATAAAATCAATATATACTTGATTTTTTTCCTGCTTATTTTTTTTATGATCAGTTCTTCGTATATGAACTGCGACATAATCACCTAATTGTGTTTTTGCGTCATCTATAATAGATTGAGTTTTTTCATTTAAAGTTAAATGTTTATATAAATTTGTATATTTACCACAATACTCTTTTTTATTACCACACCCAAATTCTCCCCCACTTGTAAACATAGTAAATTTTCCAACTTCCTTTTGTCTTTTAGAACCTCTTTTTACAAGTTCTATTCCATCATATAATTGTTGTTCATCTTTTTTCCATAAGAGATACTCCGTATCTGGTATCGGTAAATAGTAATCAAATAAAATTCCAGGACAAGTCCGTCTACATTCTTCCCAAACAACTAAAAACTTTTGTTTTCTTTGTATTGATAACAAATAAAAAGAGAAAATAGCCCTTAATCTATTACACATACCTGATTGAGGATGTATTGCTACAAAATTTTTATTATTAGGACCTGCCATATTGTTCTAATTAAAAATTTTATGTCAATATTGTCGAACGTTTTATGTTTTGTTTTAATTATGAAGGTCGGAGTTTTAAGAAGTATGGCCTCACCAAACAGGGTTGGAAGTTGTTTATGGAAATTTATATGTATATTAATAAGAGGTCATAATAGAAAAATTTTATTAAGAGAATCACATTGTAAATTTAGAAATACTTTGTTTTGTAAAGCATTCTTTAATTACATAAAACAATACAACATGTTAAAACAAAATGGTAAAAAAGAAAAAGATCAAGTTATTGAATTGATTACACATGGTCAACTTGAATTATGTACATTACCGCTAATAACTTGTCAAGAAATACAAAGTGATATATATTCGTATTTTAGAAAAAACATATATGATAAAATAACTCCATTTTTAGATAGAGAAATTTCATTGAAAAAGTATATAATACCAAATAACTGGAAAAAAAGAATATGTATTCATTTAAGATTAGATGATTGTGCTAAAGGTCAACATTCTGTTGATTATGATGGTAGAACATCGCATAATTATTTCATTCAAAAATTAGAAGGTAATGAATTATTGAAAGTTAATGAAAATGTAGGACCTGGTCATATTGGACCAAATAGACCAAGCACTTTTGATATACAAGATTATAGACAATTTTTTGCAAATCAAAGAGTTCGTGTTATTGGGCGTGGAATTTCATGTTATCAATCACCAATACCTTTCAATAGAATGAAGACTTTAATAGAAAAATTAAAGAAAGAATATCCACAACATGAAATAATAATAATAGCTAGTCCAAAACATGCTAAAGAAAATAATGAAGATATTAAGCACAATTATAAGATAATCAGAACTCCAGACCCAGATATTGATTTATTACATCTTGTATTTTGTGATGTATTAGTATGTTCGAGAAGTACATATGCAATGGTTGCCGCCTTTTTTCACAAAGGTAGTAAAGTAATAATGCCTCAATGGGGATATACAGGAGGTGCCGGATTAGGTTCTAAATATGACAAATCTGGATTTGAATTATATTATTAAAAAAATTTCTTAAAAATATTAGTAAAAATGGATGATCCTGCAAAAATGCATGATAACGACTATTTCTTTCCTTCAAATATTATGAAATTTCTTCATGTGCCAAAATCAGGAGGAACAACATTTAGAGAAACATCAAAACGGTTCAATTTACCAATTCAATGTGAAAAATTACATCAACCAATAAGCAAACATTGCCCAACTTCTGATTTTAAATATATTATTATACTTAGAAATCCTATAAATAGAGTAACTTCATATTACAATATGGTTTTACAAGCCCCTCATCCAAAATACTGTTACAAAAGATATATTAGTTCTTTAGATACTTTTATGAATAATTGTTGGGAAGTAAATAATCAAGTAACTGTATATTTGGCGGGTATTTATAAAGGATACACTAAAGAAATCGTTCAAATAAATGATGAAATTTTTCAAATTGCCAAAAAGAATCTTGAATCTATGTACAAAATTATTATTTTTGAAAATTTGGAAAATGAAATTATGGATTTTTTTAACAATGAATTTAACGTAAATTGTAAAAAAAATCATATTAAAAACTTTAGAGCTTCAAAATATGAACAATTAAGTAATGAACAAATTGAATTAGTTAAAAAACACAACAAATATGATATAATGCTTTATGAACATGCTATTTCTCTTTGCAAATAGCTTTATATACTGAGTTTTTATAATCATTAAATTCATTTTGTTGGTTAAATTTATAACACCATTTTTGAGTTTTATCAAGAATATTATCTATTTGTTCTTTTCTATATTTTGTCAAAAATAATGGACTAAAATCAAACTCCTCTTCCATTATAAAATTATATTGCTGTTCGAGATATTCAGATGTTAATTCGCTATAATCAGTTGTCCACAAAACCGGCAAACTTCCAACTTTTTGTCTCATATCTTCATTTTCTTCAACTATTGGTATTCCTTTTGAATATATTGTTTCCCATAATCTATGTGTATCAATTCCATTCCCTTCTGGAGATACAACAAACTTAAACCTTCCTATATTTTTATAAAAATTGTCGGGACTACCCCTAATTGTTTGAATAAATTTTTTTGTTACTAAATTATTTGCTATTGTTCGCCGATTTATTTTTGCATTAGCCCTTCTATATCTATCTGTACATATAGACATAGATGATAAACATAATTGACTATTCATTTGAGGGTGATTTATAAAATCTTTCTTTTCATTTGAAGTTAAATAATGATAACATACACCAATCGGTTCATCTACAAATGAATCACTTCCATTCTTAACAGACGCATTAATTATAATATCGTGAAATTCTATAGGAATTGATAACCAATCTTTGAACTTACATATCATTTCTTTACTTATGTTTTTTAGATTTCACTTTAAGTAACTATTATATATAGAATTTTGTAAAAAAATTCTACTATCTGATAGTAAAAAAATGATTTAATTTCTGTTATAAGTAAACATATACAGCAAAACTTAAAGAGCTACTATAAAAATGTATCCTATTCAACTATGTTCAACATATGTATTCGATTCAGCATTAGGACACGATGTGATGAATCTTATAAGAGGATTTATTATGAATCCATTGACTGAAA
>MDSV01175175.1_pt1 | contig 15071 bp, 10 predicted proteins | sample 810851 | NCBI WGS metagenome assembly MDSV01 (sample SAMN05326640, study PRJNA326480) | marine metagenome | isolation source: seawater | place: Atlantic Ocean: North East | collected 2012
TCCTCTTTGTTCCTTGTCAATTACCTTTTCTTTGCAATGCGAAATAGTGAAACCAGAAATCCACCGGATTCAGAACTTACTCAGCTTTCCGGCCTCTATGACATTCAAGATTACATTGGTGCGGAGAAACTTTGCAGAAATCTGCTTACAACTTATCCAGATTCTGCAGTTGTTTTAAATATCTTCGGTGTTGTGCTCGAAGCTCAGGGGAAATCAAAAGAGGCGCAAGAGGCCTATGAAGATACGATTCGAAGAAACCCCGACTATACAGTTGCTTACAATAATTTAGGTTTCTTGTTGAATTCTCTCGGTCGTCTTGAGGAAGCAATCGAAAAATTTAAGAAAGCGGTTGAATTAGACCCTGGAGACGGCGATGCGCACAATAATATAGGAGTACTATTTCAAAACCTTAATCAACATGAACAGGCTCTGACTCATCTGGTGAAAGCAGTAGCGCTTGATCCAAATAATCCCGCAGCATACTTTAATTACGCAAATTCCCTGAAAGCCATTGGTAAAAATGATGAAGCTTTAGAAAAATATAATCAGGCCATAAAATTGCATCCATCTTTTTCACTAGCATTTAATAATCGAGGCAACCTTTTAGAGAGCATGGAGAGATTTGACGAAGCTAAGAGAAGTTATTCAAGGGCAATCGAATTAGATCGAGGTTATAGCCGCGCATACAGCAATCGAGGTATCGTCGAAAAAAAGCTAGGCAATTACTCGGGAGCTCTTGGAGATTTTGTCAAAGCTGTCGAGCTTGACCCTTGGCATCCAGAGAATCCAACTGAAGACACTAATTTTAAATTTAGGCTGTATATCAATCTAGGAGATATACAACTGTACTTTAAAAAATATGACAAGGCACTGGAATCTTACAATCGCGCAGCAGAAATTGAACCCAATAATTCAGATGTAGCGGCATTCAAAGGTAATGCCGTTATGGGGCTAGGGGACTTAAGTAAAGGCCTTCAGCTTAGACAGGAGGCATTTGGTTTTGTCTCTTTTGATTTGTCGAAAGGTCTTTCGATTATTCATGGGCTGAGCGGCTGAACCGTAAACGCTGTCTCTTTTAAAGGCATTGATGCTCTGATTTTAGGCTTTTCTACTCAAGCCTATGGATATAGTGGGGGATGGTCCCAAGTACCTGGCCCAGAAAATACTTCCGCAAACCCCTAAAAATAGAATACAGTGTGCTTTTATCCAGTTGGAGGAATCTCCCATGAAGCGCCTTGCTATCGCGTTCCTTTCAATGGCTATCCTGCTACCAATGCAGGTTCTAGCTCAACAAGAAGAATCCTATGACTATTGGCAGCACCAGCGAGAAATGGTGCGTCGCGGTCAACATGCCATATTCATGTGTAATGGTTTGTTTACGTCAGAGAGGACCCTTGATCAACTTTATGATTGGGAACTAGAATTCTTTCGTGACCCTATCGGTAACCCTTCTGGTGGCGACTACAACGTAGATTGGGACAAGCAGGCCGTTGAAATAGGTGCGCCCGGGGCGGTGCCTATTATGCGTGCTGCGTTTAGGGAGGGCATTGGTTGTGTCATTATGCCGCCGGATCAGAATTTGGATGATATTGATCGTCTGCCTGAATTAACGCTTCCTTATCCTCCTGGTGATGCTTCTAGAATACCTTGGCCAGATGGAGATCTGGTTGAAGATTCTTCGCTTCCTGCAAATATTGATCAATCGATTTTGCAAGCCGCATCAAATTGGGCTTTTGAGCGCCCGTCCGATGAACAACAAACAGTAAGTCTATTGGTTGTTTATAAAGGGCAAATTTTGCATGAACGTTATGCTGATGGGTTCGATATGACTACCCGCACTCGGACTTGGTCGACTGCTAAAAGTATTGCTTCGACCCTCATTGGAATGTTGGTTGATGACGGAAGGCTCGAACTCGATGAGCCTCTAGGCTTTGATTGGCTTCCCGAGAGCCGTTCACCGGAAACAGACCCGAGAAACGATATCACTCTGCGGCATGTTTTAAATATGAGTAGTGGATTGGAAACTGTAGATAATCGTGGTCTGGAATACGCTATAGGGTCAGGCCTCTCCTACTGGGCAGGATCAAGTTCAGTTGAAGGCGCGCGCAGCCGTGCGGTTATTCGCGAGCCAGGGACGTATTGGGATTATGAGAATTACGATACCTTGCTTGGGGTTTATGCTATGAAATTAGCGTTGGGTGGTGAGCGTGAATACGCAGAATTCCCCCGAAAGGCTTTGCTCGATAGAATTGGAATGCGCAATACATTGGTAAGCACTGATCGATTCGGTGACTTTGTTTTAAGTAGCCAGGTTTATACCAATGCAAGAGACTTGGCTCGTTTTGGATTGTTATATCTACAAGGTGGGGTCTGGAACGGAGAAAGGCTGATCTCAGAAGATTGGATCGACTTTTCACGGACCCCCGCTCCTGCTACCGCTGAGATAGGCAATATATATGGTGGTCAATGGTGGCTTGTTCCTGATAACCGGGCGGATGTTCCGGAGGATGCCTATTCTACTTCAGGCAATCGAGGCCAGTTCACAATTGTGGTTCCGACTCACGATCTTGTTATCGTGCGCAGAGGTCTTGATTATGGGCGTCAAGGGTTTGATCGATGGGGACTGACTCGAGAAGTATTAAAAGCTATCAATTAATTACTGAGCAAGGATAAAGAGTGGAGGTGGGTTAACCGTGAATCAACTAAGTAGGGCCCTCAGTTTTCTAGCGATCGTTTCCAGTATCGTTCTAACAATATCGAGTACAACTGCGCAGGAAACTGCAACTCCTCCACTTGAGGTTCCTAGAATCGATAGAGTTCAAAAGCCATGGACTGCTGCTGAGGCTTCAATTCTCTCGCCAAGGGAGAGCAACGGCAGCGTTCTTGGTGTGTGGTCTACCTGCGCGAATGCGCCTGCACTTTGCAATGCCTGGTTAGAATTTACTGACTATTTGTTGCAGGAATCTACCTTACCCATTCGCGATCGAGAATTATTAATTCTCAGAATTGGCTACTTAAACCAGGGCGCCTATGAATGGGCAGCGCACAGAGGGCTGGCATTATCAGTAGGGATTAGTGAAGAAGAGCTTATAGGTATAGCGGAAGGGTCTTCTGCAGCAGGCTGGAGTGAGTGGGATGCAACTTTACTTCGTGCTGCTGAAGAGCTGCATGAAAGTGCTCTTGTTTCCGATGCAACATGGAATGTTCTCGCAAAGCGCTATACTAAACGACAGATGATGGAGGCAGTGTTTACTGTAGGCCAATACAATATGGTAGCTATGTATCTCAACAGCTTGGGAGTCCAGTTTGAAGAGGGGTGGATTGGCCCCCCAATACCATAACCAAACTCTGAGCCGAGGAAGTGTCGCAGGTCGATCGGTATCTAGGCGTTTGTGATCATGGATCAATAAAGGCTAATGATTTTATAAGTATACTCATGATCGCTATAATTCTGAGAGAGGTTGGCAAATATTCCTAGAAACGGTTTGATCAGCTTAAGGTTGGTGCAGAATCTAAAAATAAATAGTTGTATGATCACTCCACGTAATTACTTAAGAGCAATTAACTATGAAAAATCTGATTAAAATGTTTGTCACTTCTATCTTCTTAACTATGTCGGTCATTTTTTCTTATGCGGCTAGCAATGACTGGGTAACGCTAATCGATGGAACGGAGGGGATGGAAAATTTTAATATCGTTGGTGATGCTAATTGGCATACTGACGCGGCTTCGGTTCGGGCAACCGAAGGTAGTGGAGCCTCATGGTTAGTAACAAAAGAAAGTTTTAGCGACTTTGTGATACGTGTTGAATTCTGGGCCAGTCATGATGCAAATAGCGGTATTTATATGCGTTGCGCAAATCCAGATCGTATAACTGATCGCGATTGCTATGAGGCGAATATTTTTGATCAACGACCTGATGCATCATTTGGTACTGGTGGCATTGTGCATGTAGCCCCAGTTGATGAGCCTCGTCCGACAGCTGGGGATAAATGGAATACTTATAAAATCACAATGAATGGTGATCATTTAGTCGTAGAACTTAATGGAAAAATTACTGCTGATGTAAGAGACAGCAAACTTTCTGCAGGGCCCATTGGGTTGCAATGGGGAAGAGGAGAACTGCGTTTTCGAAAAGTTGAAATAATGGAACTGTAATATATTTCAGTTAAACCAAAAAAGGCCAGGATGTTTCCACACCTGGCCTTTTTCTTTTACCAAAAGATTAATTGCCTAGTATTCGTCGTATCCCTCAGTAAACTCTATGCGCACACCACGTGGGTCTATGATGTAAGCAATATTCAAATCGATCGCAGGTATTTCTCTATAAGGTACCTGAAATTCGATGCCAGCAGCTTCTAGCTTGCGACAAAACTCCTCAAGCCCATCAATTTCGAAACCAATATGATCAATCGCCGAGCCTTGAGTGGCCTGCCGGCCTGGGCGTGATCCACCGAATGACATGTTCATTCCTGGCACGTTTGTGGTGGTTCCTATTGCTCCCCGTGGTCTGACTTCTAAATTAAATATGTCTGTGTACCAGGCAAGTAATTCTTCATGACCTTCGAGGTTGAAATGAATGTGGTACCCAGTTACTTCTTGTTGTAAACCCTGGTCTTCTTGAAGTTCTACGCGTGCGCCATTAGGAAAATCTATGAATGCATTTATTTGTCCTTCGGCACCAACAAATGTATCTCCAGTGAATCCATTGGGCTCACTACCGAGAGCCGCAGCCCACTGAGTAGTAGTGACTGGGAGACCATCTGCTCTCCATTTGTCGAGGAATCTTTCCATGTTGCGTACTTTGAAACCAAAATGGTCCATGACAGTTTCACTTGAAGGCATGGAAGGATCACTGGGAGATAAAGCGACAAGCGTGTTGTTGAGAACGATAGCAGTAAGCAAAGGTTCGCCTTGTGCGTTGCTACCCTTTCTAACTGTCCGGCCACCGAAATGATCTTCTAGAATTTGTATGTGTCGGTCCATATCTGACACGTTAAGGTGAACATGGCCGTAGGTCAGACCGTCTTCGTTGAAGCTAGCCAGCATCTGGCTATGAGCTGGGACCGAGAGCAAGCAAAGTAAAGTTATCACTGAGAAAATTCGCATAATATTCCTCCTTTATTATTAGTGTTATCCGCAATTGCCCTGAGCATAAAGCTATTGGAGCCTGGAGTCTATTAAAGGGCATGGTGAAGCTGCAGTCAGGCCATTGTCGGCATAGCAAAAGCTCCGTAAACTCTGTCATTTCTGAAATCGTAAATAAATTGTGTCAAACCAGCACAATCGCACACACAAGCGTTAAACACTACTCATGGTCGTTTCGATGAAATCAAGAATTCAGGCTTTTCTTCTTACTTTGGTGCTCAATATCAGTGGAATTTCTATAGCTCAAGAGGCGCTCGAGCGAGTTAGCGTTCAACCTTTTGGCACGCTGCAAGATGGTAGAAATGTACAATTGTTTACACTGGTAAACGAACAGGGTATGTCAGTTAGGATTCTCGATTTGGGAGGAATTATCGTGGGTTTGACCGCGGCGGATTTTGATGGGAATTTCGTTGATGTCACTACAGGGTTTGATAACCCACAGCCCTATGCTAATGGCGCAGGGTTTATGGGAGCGATTGTAGGAAGATTTGCAAACCGTATCGCTAATGGAAAATTTTCACTCGATGGCGCTCAATATTCCTTGGCACAAAACAATGGTGACAATGCCATTCACGGCGGGCTGGTTGGTTTTGATAAAAAGGTTTGGGAATCCGAATTCTTTTCTAACAGTAACGAAGCTCAATTAGTTTTAAAAACAGTGAGCGAAGATGGGGAAGAGGGCTACCCCGGCCGAGTTGAAGTCAGTGTCGTCTACAAGCTGACGGATCAGAATCAACTATCCATCGACTACTACGCGACAACAGACAAGGCAACCGTAATCAATCTCACCAATCATGCTTACTTTAATTTGGACGGCCATGATTCAGGCTCTATAAGCAATCATGAAATCATGATAAATGCTAATCGCTACACGCCGGTAGACAATGAATCTATCCCCACTGGTGAGATTGCAGAAGTTGCAAATACCCCTTTGGATTTTCGAGCGGCAAAATTAATTGGGAAAGATATTGAATCACCTCACCAGCAAATTCAATTTGGCTCAGGGTTTGATCACAATTTTATTATCAATCATGATGAACCTGGCCAGATGACGTTGGCAGCTTCAGTTTATTCATCAAAGTCAGGGCGAATCATGAATGTCTATACTGATCAGCCTGGTATTCAGTTCTACACGGGCAATTTTCTGAATGGTCAACTAGTAGGAAAAGCGGGAGCCGTCTATGGGCGTCGCAGCGCTTTTTGTCTGGAGACACAACACTACCCTGACAGTCCCAACAAACCTGGATTTCCATCGACAATACTGCGTCCAGGGGATCAATATGAAACTCGCACGATTTTCGAATTTTCCTCTAGTTCAATCCAAGATTAGCCGTACCTAAACTCTCGATTTCATTAGATTTTTGAACGTATTGCTCTTAATATACTTGTTGATCAAAACGGGGGACCCGGGCTACTTCCAAGACGGAATGGATGGGGGAGCCCTAAGAATCGCAGCGCAGTATTTTTTGATGCGCTTATTCTAATAATTAGAACAATACGAAGGAGCACCTCTTGACCATGAAATCAGGGAATTTGCTCAAGATTATTTCTACCCTAGCAGCAGTGCTTCTTTCTTCGAATAGCGCAGCGCAAGCTACTGATTCGTTAAGCTATACAGAGGACATTCTTCCTCTCTTTTCCACTACTTGCCTAGATTGTCACGGTCCTGATGAGACTCGACGCATGATGAATTTGCGTTTAGATACTCAGGATTTTTTGTCTAGTCATATCGTACCCGGCAATCCTAATGAAAGCTTAATATATCAACGCATTACTCACGGTGATGCCGTAAGAAAGATGCCTCCGGTTTCCAGTGGCCGATCACTTACAGATGATCAGATCGAAACAGTTCGTTCCTGGATTATTAGCGGGGCCGAGTGGGGAGTGGACCTTAGCGCTGCCGAGCAAGCGGATCTGTTGTTGGTTGCAGAACGTCAAATAAATTTCACCAGAGAAGTACGTCCGATTCTCTCTCGCAATTGTTTTCAATGTCATGGTCCTGACGACCAGAATAGGCAAATGGGATTGCGTTTGGATAGTCCGGAAGGTTTTTCTGGAGAACGAGGTGCTTTTGGTGGTCCGGTAGTGCTTCCGGGTAATGCTCAAGATAGCCTGTTGTTTCAACGTATTTCAGCTTCAGCTGAAAACATTCGAATGCCAAGAGACAGAGAGGCCCTAACTGAAGATGAAATCGAAACTTTAAGGTTATGGATCAATCAAGGAGCGCAGTGGGAAAGTCACTGGGCTTTTGTTCCACCTGAAAAACCAAACGTTCCAGCAGCCAGTGATGAAAGTTGGCCAATAAATTCAATAGATAATTTCGTACTTCGGCTTCTTGATGAAGAAGGTTTAAGTCCTTCGCAAGAAGCGGACAAAGCTACACTTATTAGAAGAGTGACCCTGGACCTTACTGGTATTCCTCCTACCCTCGAGGAGGTGAATGAATTTTTGGCAGACAATTCACCTAATGCTTATGAAAAAGTTGTAGACCGTCTATTGCAATCACCACGTTTTGGTGAACGTATGGCAGTTGAGTGGTTAGATGCAGCTCGCTACGCAGATACAAATGGCTACCAAACTGATGGTGAGCGCTCGATGTGGCGCTGGCGTGATTGGGTCATTAATGCCTATAACGATAACCTCCCTTTTGATCAATTTACTGTAGAACAGCTTGCTGGAGATATGCTGCCTAATGCGACTCTTGATCAACGTATTGCTACTGCCTTTAATCGCAATCACAGTTTGAGTGCCGAGGGTGGCATTGTTCCGGAGGAATTTCTTGTCGAGTATGCCGTCGATCGTGTCGCTACGACTTCAACAGTTTGGCTTGGATTAACTTTCGCCTGTGCCCGTTGTCATGATCATAAATTTGATCCTCTACAGCAAAGAGAGTTTTATGAATTTTCTGCGTTTTTTAATAATATCGATGAACGCGGCAAGGGATTTAAATACGTTAACTCACCCCCTTTTATTGCAGCTCCCACCCGTGATCAACAGTCTGAGCTGAAAGAATTAGAGGAAAGATTAGCTAAGGCGAGACTAGCTTTTGCAGATTTGGAGAATACGATTAATGCAGAACAAGAGCAGTGGGAGGATTCTGTTGTTGGTTCTAGTGACATTGATGCGGAAGTCGATTGGAATTTAAAAGAAGGGCTGTTAGTCCATCATGCTTTAGATGGAGATATTTCTGGAATTCAAGTTGGACAAATTGTCGAGGCGACACTTGAGAATGGCCTCCCGCATTTTGTTGATGGGCGCATTGGAGCTGCAGCTAGTTTTGATGGGGATAGATTCATCACTGCTGGCAACTCCCCAAATTTGGGTTATGAGAATGAATTTACTCTGTCTGCTTGGGTGTATCCAACTGCTGACACTGGTGTAATTTTCTCCCGTGCTAGTGAAGGGGACCAGGGGGAAGTTGGTTGGGGACTTTATCTTGAGAACGGGAAAATCCGATTAAATCTATCAACTCGAACACTTGATGATGGAGTTGCCGCTGAAACTATTCAATCGATTCAACTTAATCGCTGGCAACATATCACTGCGACTTATGATGGTTCGAAGACGCCTGAGGGTATGCGGATTTATGTGAATGGAGAGTCACTCGAATTGGAAGGGTTGTTGGACCTTGTAGGAAATCGATTGCCTCAGCGCTACCCTCTACGTATCGGTGCAAGCGGCTCTTCGAAGCCTAATTTCCGGGGTAATCTAGATGATATCCGCATCTATGGCAGAGTATTGCCCTCAGAAGACGTGGCAGTTGTGGCGACTGCCGAAACCATTACCGAAATTGCAGGTATGGATTCGAATAGCCGAAGCCCGGCGCAGTCTGACAAGCTACGCTTAAGTTTTCTTAATCAATATGCCTCGCCAGAAATCCGCGTTTCTTATTCAAGGGTACAAGATCTAGAGAATGAGCGAGAAGCGCTTCGGGAGAGCTTTCCCACAGTTATGGTTATGGAGGAAATGACACCGCGGCGTCCTACTTACCGGTTAAATCGAGGTGTTTATGATAATCCAGGTGAGGAAGTATTTCCCAATACCCCCTCTATTCTGCCACCGTTGCCAGCCGGTGATAAAAACCGATTAACTTTTGCTAATTGGTTGGTAGATGTTGAGAACCCTTTGATGAGTCGGGTTACAGTTAATCGTTTTTGGCAAATGTACTTTGGTACGGGAATAGTCAAGACTGCTGATAATTTCGGATCACAGGGTGAATATCCATCTCACCCAGAGATGCTTGATTGGCTAGCTACCAACTTTGTTGATTCTGGTTGGGATATTAAGGAAATGCAGCGCTTAATAGTGACAAGTGCTACCTATCGACAGTCATCCGTAGCCTCTCCGGAGATGATAGAAAGAGATCCAGAAAACCGCTTGTTAGCTCGTGCTACTCGAATGCGTTTACCTGCGCAAATGATTAGAGATCAGGCTCTCGCTATATCAGGTCTACTAACCGAAAAAATTGGAGGCCCTTCAGTGGGTCCGTATCAGCCAGCCGGGTTGTGGGATGACATCGTAGAGCGTGGTCAGGAATACCAGCAATCAACCGGTGAAGATTTGTATCGTCGCAGCCTTTATACCTTTTGGAAACGGACCCGCCCAGCGCCTGCAATGATTACGTTCGATTCTTCTACTCGTGAGACTCACATTGTTGCGCCCACGCGAACCAATACGCCACTTCAAGCGCTGAACCTGATGAATGACGTTACTTATACCGAAGCTGCGAGGGCATTGGCGCAAAGGGTTATGCAGCAAGGTCTTAACGTAGATGACAATCTGACTACCATGTATCGAATCGCGACTGCTCGCGAACCTCAAGCAAGAGTGCATAGTGTTCTGGCGGGCGCTTTTGAAGAGCATCTCCAAGAATACAGATCTAATAGAGCTTCCGCATTGCAGTTAGTAAGCGAAGGGGAATCTGAACGTGACGAAACTCTTGATATTGTGGAACTTGCTGCCTATCAAATGGTTGCTAGTTTAATCTTAAATTTGGATGGAACTATCACTAGGGATTAAAGCAATGAACCCAATTGATGAACTCAAACAACAATTGACCCGGCGAAGTTTCTTAGGTCTCTCAAGTACCTGCCTGGGTGCCGCTGCACTTAATTCACTATTGAGTAAAGAGGCACTTGCGCAAACACCGCAAGCTTATGGGGGCTTGACAGGTTTACCTCACTTCGCACCCAAAGCGAAACGAGTGATCTATTTGTTCCAATCTGGAGGACCCTCTCAACACGAGCTATGGGATTACAAACCTAAACTTGCGCAGATGGTAGGTGATGATTTGCCACCCTCGGTTCGCGGTAATCAGCGGGTTACAACCATGACGGCAGGACAGCTGAGTTTCCCAATTGTGCCCTCTATTTATAAATTCGATCAGCATGGAGAGTCAGGGGCTTGGGTGAGTGAGTTGATGCCCCACACAGCAAAAATTGTCGATGAATTAGCCTTTGTAAAATCTATGCATACTGATGCCATTAATCATGACCCTGGCATAACCTTTTTCCAAACCGGAGCACAACTAGCAGGACGCCCAAGCATTGGTGCTTGGTTAGATTATGGCCTTGGTAGTATGAATCAAGACTTACCTTCTTTTGTCGCCATGGTATCTATTGGTTCTGGAAATGGCGGACAGCCCTTGTATGACCGCCTTTGGGGTAGCGGCTTTTTACCAACACAGCATCAAGGTGTGAAATTTCTTGCCAGTGGTGATCCTGTTCTTTATTTATCCAATCCGCCTGGAGTTCAAGTTAAAACGCGGCGCCGTTTCCTTGATGATCTGGCCAGTCTTAATGAATTGACTCAAGCGGAGTATGGAGATCCAGAAACAAACACTCGCATTTCGCAATATGAAATGGCTTACCGCATGCAAACTTCCGTACCTGAACTGAATGACTTATCGACAGAATCCCAAGAGACCTTGGACCGTTATGGCCCAGATGTAATGAGGCCAGGTTCTTTTGCGCGTAATTGTTTGTTAGCAAGGCGCCTCGCAGAGAGAGATGTGCGTTTTGTTCAGCTCTTTCATCGCGGTTGGGACCAGCATACACGCTTGCCAAGTGGCGTTCAAAATCAAGCGCGTGATGTTGATCAACCTCAGGCGGCGCTCGTGCAAGATTTGAAAGAACGAGGCTTGCTTGATGATACTTTAGTGGTCTGGGGAGGCGAATTTGGCAGAAGCGTATACTGCCAAGGAAAATTTACTGAGGAAGTTTATGGTAGAGACCATCATCCTCGTTGTTTCACCATGTGGATGGCTGGTGGTGGCGTTAAACCAGGCATCACTTATGGAGAGACCGATGATTTCTCTTACAATATTGTGAAAGACCCAGTTCACGTTCATGATCTCCATGCGACTGTCTTGCATTTGTTAGGATTAGATCACACTAAGCTTACGTTTCACTACCAAGGTAGGGACTTCCGGCTAACTGACGTGCATGGCAAGGTAATTGAGCCACTTATAGCATAATTACACTCCTTAGCGCCGTGAAGAATGGTGAGAGGTATGAATGAATCGATGAGCCGGGACGCATTTACAAAATTAGTACTGACGGAACTATTCTTGGTTGGCTTGGCAAGTCAGGGCGCCGTGATGGTCAATTTAATTGGGTTCACGGACTAGATTGTTCTCAAGAAGATATTTTGTATGTGGCGGACATGAACAACTGGCGTGTGCAAAAGTTGGTTCTTAATCCTTAAGGGATTTAATACAACTCCCTCAAGATGGAGTCCCTGAGGGGTTTTGCTCTTATGCAGCCCAATAGAACGTAGATGTGCACCGCATAAAACTGTCTGACTCAGTTGAACTTATTCATCAGAGTAGGCAGGTAACCGGCCGATCACTACAACATTGTCGCCCTTATTCACAGGTGGTGTGCCAAATAGGATGAGCAGCACTCCCGCGGATGGTGCGGAGATCGTTTCAAGTTCTTTTCCATGATAATCGGTGATCAATCCAAGACGTGTGCCAGCGGTAATGTAATCCCCGGCTTTTACCTTGGGGTCAGCGTAAAAAATACCATCATGGTTGCTGAAGACACGAGTTCGATCACTGATCACTAGGGGGTTAACTGGTAACTCTGGTCCACCAGTAATCATGTCGAGCTCGCGCATGATATTGAGCGCACCAACTGTAATAGGGTCGATATACTGATCATCGATACTACCGAGCTCACCAGACTCTATATCTATAGCCGGTATGCCCAGAGTCACAGCTTGCGCGCTCGTATAGATTGCATCCTCTATTGAATCATAAGAACCAGCAAACTGAACGATGGTTTCCAGCCCAAAGGCAACAGCAAGCCTTCTAGATTCCTCCACCACCTTATTCCCTCCGGCTTCCGCATAATAAGCGCTGTAAGAGGGGCGGAGACTCTCGTTTGCATCACCGGAATGAATATCTACTAAATAATCAGCGCGCATCATTACTTCATTTTTTAGAGTGAAGGCAATACGCTCAGTAATTGTGCCGTTAATATCGCCGGGGAAAGAACGATTCAAGTTTTTGAGGTCATTTGGTCCAAAATAAATAGTGCGACCGGTGAATGCAGGCATATTCGCAATATGGACAATGACCAGTGTCCCGCTCATCTGAGAGGGATCTATCAATTCAGCCAGCTCTTGCATTGCGAGAATTGGGGAATACTCAGAGCCATGTATGCCCGCTATCAACGACAGAACTGGACCGGGATTAGCACCGTGATGAACGGTAATAGGTATGAACGAATCGATCCCATCGTCCCCATTCGGCACTTTCAGTTCGCCACGATATGTTTCACCAGCGGAAACAAATACGTCTCCTATTTCGAAAGCGGCGTTAGCATTGTTAGTTATCAATTCATCGTCTTGTGCCAGAACCTCAGCCACCAGAATAAATAACAACGCGGTAGTAATCGAAACATGTCTCATAATCAGGTCCAGTAGTGCTTAAATCAAAATTTGTGGCGGGCAAACCTATTATGACTAAAAATATTTAAGCCATCCGATATGTTTATTTGCTTGCTTATACTCTGCGAACCATCGAGTAGGGAAATAAAGGATAAAAGCTAGAATTGCAAACATGAACCAGATGTATCCAACACTAGGAAAAGCAAGATATACCCCATCAGATGGACCATAGACAGAAAAAGCAGCTACATATAAAAGCTTCAGTACCGCTAAGTGCAGGGCATAGAAAAACATGGGTGCGGCCCCAAAATGAGACATGATTAGCGTGAATTTACTATTTTGATTTTTCTCAAATAGCGCTAAAAATAGCAATCCTAAACTCAGCATGGACAAGTTAAACATAAACGATGGAGGATATTTTGTAAGGGATAAAAAGCTCATTAATGTAGTTGAAAATTCACCGGTATTTATCCAAGGTGAATCACCATAAAAATTTAGAAATCGAATTACAGAAAACAAAATAAGCCCGATAAGCCCAAAGGTAAACATTTTTGTCTGACGATTTTCAGGCGATGCGTTATTTGAAAACCATGGCCCTGCTAAGAATCCTAATACGATAACACCAATCCAAGGCAGTACTGGGTAGCTGGTTCTGGCCGTAATAAAATAAAAATCGATAATTTCTCGCTGATAAGCGATAGCCCAAATTATGTAAAAAGGAGAGTCTTCCCCCAACTTAAAACCGTCAAGAATATTGTGACCGGCCACAATAACAATACCAATAACTAACAGCATCTGGGGTGGGACAAAAATAAGCCCGGAAAGGGCTATCATGCACAGTCCTATGCACCAGATCACTTGGAGGAAGAACATATCTGGAGGATATTTACCTGCCCACAAAAATACTATTAATGTTAGTTCGAGTAATACAAGGAAAGCACCCCGCTTTAGAAGGAATTTTGATGTTTCAATCTTTGAATGTTTCTGTGAATAAAGCCATGCTGATAGACCGGTGAGCCAGATAAAGACTGGTGCACATATGGAACTGATCATGCGTGTATAAAACAATTCGGGACTGGTGACGAAAATATCTACGGGATCGGATACTTGCTGATGAAGATAGAAGGTTTCTCGTACGTGATCGATGAGCATGATTACCATTACAAAACCGCGTAATGCATCAATGGACTTTAGGCGATTGATTGATGATGGATCATCGTCTGAAGCTCTGTTTTCTTGACTCATCAGATTTTGATTTCGAAAATATTAAGATTACTAACCTAAACGATTTTAAATTCTTTACAAGTGGCATATGGCCGCACCAGAATATTCACTGGAGATACTTGACTATACTTGGCACCAACAGTTCGCCGAGATAGGTTTCACCTGCAGAGATAGCAGATTCTCTAATCATAAACACAGCATTTGTAGAATGATGACTTTCTAATTCATCCTCTTGCTGCGCCATAATTTCGAACGCTCCCACTAGCCATGATCAGTGTATTTTTCACACTAAAACTTTAGTGCGAAACTAACAATAATTCGCTGAACTAAAAATTGTATCTGGTTGAAAATCTCCATCTGGTTGGGGCTCCAGGCTCCACCCAAACATCTGCATAGGAATTAGTATAGAACTCCTCGTCAAACACATTGTCGACGTCAATTCGGACACTCCATGAGTCGGATAGCTCAACTTGGCCAAATACTCTCGCTGTCGTGTAACTAGGCAGGAAAAAATCATATGCAGTCCAACCTACTCTCTCATCGGTATAAATGGCACCAGCCCCAATTTGACCCATTAGCCCATTTAAAGAGATGGATTTAGAGATCTGAATATTTCCTTGGTGTTTCGGTGAGTTAATCAATTGGTCTCCATCATCAATCTGCGCACCGAAGTCGGCATCTGGATTGCTGTTGGTGAATTCTGCGTCTACATAAGCATACGAGAACCACAAATTAAAACCTGACCTAGTTTCGAATGCTGCATCAACTTCTATCCCGCGGCTCCGAGCCTCTCCGGCATCAGCCGA
>MDSV01075956.1_pt1 | contig 15070 bp, 27 predicted proteins | sample 810851 | NCBI WGS metagenome assembly MDSV01 (sample SAMN05326640, study PRJNA326480) | marine metagenome | isolation source: seawater | place: Atlantic Ocean: North East | collected 2012
AGAAATGGTTATGCCAGGTGACAATGTGAAAATGGTAGTAACAATGATTAGCCCAATTGCGATGCAAGATGGATTGCGATTTGCGATCCGTGAAGGTGGGCGAACCGTTGGTGCAGGTGTTGTTGCAAAAATTATTGAGTAAAAATCATTTACATATTGATAAAGAGAGGATAATATGGGCGTTCAAAGTAGCGGTGAAAAAGAGAGAATACGAATCATCTTAAAAGCTTACGATCACAAATTGATCGATAAAGCGACGAAAGAGATTGTAGAAACGGCAAAGAGAACAGGTGCCATGATTAATGGCCCCATTCCTATGCCAACTAAGAAAGAGCGCTTTACTATTTTGATTTCACCTCACGTGAACAAAAACGCTCGGGATCAGTATGAGATTCGTACTCACAGCAGATTAGTTGATATAATTCAGCCAGACTCTGCTACTGTTGATGCGCTAATGAAGTTAAATTTAGCTGCAGGTGTGAATATTCAAATTAGTGTAGACGAAATAGAGTAAGGTGAACATTATGGCCCTTGGGTTAATTGGCAGAAAAGAAGGTATGACAAAGGTTTTCAATGATGACGGTAAACAAATCCCTGTTACCGTGATCAGTGTAGAGCCTAACTTTATATCACAAGTTAAGTCTCAGGCTACTGATGGTTATGATGCTATTCAGCTATCGACTCGATTTGATCGTAAAGCGAACAAAGCAAAAAAAGGTCATTTTGAAAAAGCAGGAGTTCAGTCCTGCAAAGTGATGCGTGAGTTTAGAGTGCAGCCGACAGATGTTTCTGATGCGAAGACAGGTTCAGAACTTGGGGTGGCGCATTTTGAAGGTGTTAAATTTGTTGATGTTGCTGGAGTCTCCAAAGGTAAGGGTTTTGCTGGCTGTATCAAACGACATAATTTTAGCAGTCAGAACATGACTCATGGTAACTCCAAAGCACACCGTAAGCCAGGATCCACAGGTCAATGTCAGGATCCAGGTAGAGTATTTAAGGGTAAGAAAATGGCTGGGCAGCTCGGTAATGTTAATACCACAGTTCAGAATCTTGAAATTATTAAGGTGGATACAGAGCTATCATGCGTGATGCTCAAAGGCGCTGTTCCAGGTCCTAGAAACGGTCTTGTGACTGTGAGAATCGCGAAGAAGAGAAGAGGTTAGTATGCATATTGCTGAAACTTGCATAGATGAAAAGGCGAAGGCAGAGAAGATTGAGTTAAATGAAGCAATTTTTGATGTGCCTTTTAATGAAGGTCTAGTTCACCAAGTAATTACTGCTTACATGAACAATGCCAGAATGCAAACAAAGAAAAACAAGAGCCGTTCAGATGTGAAAGGTGGTGGAGCTAAGCCATGGCGCCAAAAAGGAACGGGTCGAGCTCGAGCTGGTACAACCAGAAGCCCAATTTGGCGTTCAGGTGGAAAGACATTTACTGGACAAGCTGACTGGAGCCAGAAAGTTAACAAAAAAATGTTCCGCGCAGCGATGAAATGTATTTTGTCTGAATTTGCAAGAGCGAATAACCTTGTTGTAATCAATGAACTTGATATAACAGATCACAAAACAAAATCATTTTTGAAAGTTGCTAAGCCACTTGGCCTAGATGATGCAACTTACATTCTTCATGAGTTAACCATGGAGCTATTTCTATCCTCTAGAAATATCCATACAGTTAGTCTCTTTGATGCATATGGTATCGATCCGTATAATTTGTATCGTTCAAAAAAACTTGTCTTCACAAAAGAAGCACTGAAGCAAATTGAGGAGCGTTTATTATGAGCCAAGAGCGATTATTAAATATTTTATTAAAAAGACATTCTACTGAAAAAACAGTAAGAGCTGAAGCTGATAACACTTATACATTTTTGGTAGCACCTGATGCGTCAAAGGCTGAAGTTAAATCAGCCATTGAACATTTTTATAATGTTAGGGTTAAGAAGGTAAGAACACTAAACCAAAAACCTAAGCAAAGGATTTTTCGTGGTCGTAAAGGCGTAATCAGTGGCTTTAAGAAAGCATATGTCATCCTAAACGCTGGTCATTTTATTGATTTTAACAAACCTATTAACGTAGTAAGCGAGAAGTAATTATGGCGGTTATAAGAAAACATCGACCAACCTCTCCCGGTGTAAGACACAAAGTATCCATTGTACACGATCATCTTCATGATGGTGGCCCTTATGAGCCATTAGTTGTTAAACTAACTCGTTCTCATGGACGTAATAGCGCAGGTGAGATTACATGTAGGCACAAAGGTGGCGGTCATAAACAGCGATTCCGTATTGTGGATTTTCGTCGCAATAAGTTTGATGGCATCGAAGGTAACGTGAAGCGCATTGAGTATGATCCAAATAGAACTGCTCATATTGCTTTGGTCTCATACAAGAATGGAGCTTGGAGTTATATCATAGCTACCGAAGGCCTTCGTATGGGCGATGTTGTATGTGATGGCGATAATGCTGAAATCAAGGCAGGCAACTGTTTGCCAATGACTAGTATTCCTGTGGGTAGCACCGTTTGCTGTTTAGAGATGAGGCCTGGTAAAGGTGCTCAAATAGCAAGAACTGCAGGCGCCTCAGCCATTCTTGCAGGAAAGGACGGAAAGTACGCAATAATTCGCCTAAAGTCTGGAGAAGTAAGAAAAATTCTGTTAAGCTGCAGAGCAGTTGTTGGCGTGGTTTCAAACGGCCAACATGCGCTAAAAAAATTGGGTAAAGCGGGTGCAAAACGTCACCGCGGAATTAGGCCTACTGTTAGAGGTGTGGCTATGAACCCTGTTGACCATCCACATGGTGGTGGTGAAGGGCGTACATCAGGAGGTAGAAACCCCTGTAGTCCAACCGGTATTCCAACCAAAGGGAAGAAGACACGTTCGAATAAGCGAACAACCCGGTTGATAATGAAACGTAGAACGAAAAAGCGTAGGTAGAATCATGAGTCGATCACGTAGAAAAGGTCCTGTAGTAAGGAAGCGGTTATTAAAGAAGATGGAAAATACCAAGCAAGGTACTTCCATTATTACATATGATAGAGATTGCCATATTATCCCTAAGATGGTAGGTCATACTTTTGCAGTCCATTGCGGCAACAAATTCGTACCTGTTTATGTCTCCATCGAAATGGTTGGATTCCGTTTGGGAGAATTCGCTGAAACAAGAAAACCACCTGTTCACTCAGGCGACCGTAAATCGAGGTAATTATGGCAAACGTGATAGCAAAATCTAAAAATTTAAGAGTATCTGCTCAAAAAGCAAGATTAGTTGCTGATCAGATTAGAAAAATGAGTATTTCTAGTGCGCTTGATACCCTGTCATTTTCAAACAAAAAATCAGCTGTATTTGTTCTCAAAACGCTTAACTCGGCAATTGCTAACGCTGAGAACAATCTTGATCTTGATATTGATGATCTAAGTATCAAATCAATATACGTTGATGAGGGCCGAACAATGAAGCGAATGAAGGCAAGAGCCAAAGGGCGATCTAATCGCATCCTTAAGAGAAGTTGTCATATTTCAATTGTACTAACAGATAATCAGGAATAGAGAGAATAATATGGGACAGAAAGTTGATCCAAATGCAATCCGATTAGGTATTAACAAAACAGCACACTCTCGCTGGTTTGCTACTGGTAGAGATTATGCGGATTTTTTACAATCAGATATTAAGTTAAGAACTTTTATTCAGAAAACATACAAGGCAGCTGGAATTTCTACTATTCAGATTGAAAGACCTGCGCAGAATGCTCATGTTATTATTACATGTTCTCGCCCTGGTATGATTATTGGTAAAAAAGGTACCGATGCAGAGGTATTACGTCGCCGACTGTCACAGATTCTAAACTCCTCAGTTCATGTCTCCGTTGAGGAAGAGAAAAAAGATCAATTGTGCGCAAAGCTAGTTGCTGAGAATATCGCATCACAGCTTGAGCGTCGAGTTATGTTCAGAAAAGCAATGAAGAAAGCACTTCAATCTACCATGCGCGCTGGTGCACAAGGTATTAAGGTGATTGTCAGTGGTCGTCTAGGTGGTGCTGAGATTGCTAGAAGCGAAATGGTCAAAGATGGTCGAGTTCCACTTCATACATTCCGCTCTGATGTTGATTTTAGTCTCGCTGAAGCACATACCACTTACGGAGTAATTGGTGTTAAGGTTTGGATTTATAAAGGCGAAATCTACGCGAATAAGGAATCATAATTATGTTGCAGCCTCCAAAGAAAATGAAATTCAGAAAAGCGTTCAAAGGACGTAACCGTGGTATTGTCACTAATCCTCAGGTTCACTTTGGTTCATTTGGACTGCAGTCGATTGGTCGTTCTCGTTTAAACGCACGCCAAATCGAAGCAGCTCGCCGTGCTATTACACGTTGTGTTAAAAGAGGCGGTAAGCTGTGGATTCGAGTGTTTCCTGATAAACCTATCTCAAAGAAACCACTTGAAGTTAGACAAGGTAAAGGTAAAGGGTCAGTAGAGTATTACGCTTTTGAAGTGAAGCCTGGAACAGTAATCTTTGAAATTGATGGTGTGCCAGAAGATCTTGCGCGCCAGGCATTTAAGCTTGCATCTGCAAAGCTTCCATTTAAAGTGAAGTTCATTGCAAAGCAGGAACAGCCAATTGAGGTAGCACAATGATGAAAGCAAAAGCAATTCGAGAGCTGAATGATCAGCAAATTAAAGATAAGATTCTGGTTTTATGCCAGGAGCGCTTAAACTTGAGAATGAGTATCGGATCTAATCCAAAACTCCCGACTGCTCGATTCAAATTAATTCGTGAAGAGATCGCAAGACTAAAAACTATTTTAGCAGAGAGGACAAAGAAATGACTTCAGATAATAAGAAAGCAAGGACCCTTGAAGGCAAGGTCGTAAAGAATAAAATGAATAAAACTGCCGTGGTTGCAGTGATTCGACGAGTTAAACATAAAATCGGTAAGACCATTACCCTCACAACTCGTTTAAAGGTTCATGATGACAAAAACGAGTGTGGCGTAGGAGATCGTGTGCTGATTTCTGAGTGCCGCCCCATATCGAAAGATAAGTCATGGCAGTTAGTATCAATCGTTGAAAAACATAGAGATTAGTGAGATAAGTATGATTCAGTCATATACAAAATTAAATGTAGCAGACAACAGTGGCGGTCGTGAAGTCAAGTGTATCAAAGTGCTTGGTGGATCTAAAAGACGATATGCGCATGTTGGGGATGTTATCAAGGTTGCTGTTCAGGATGTAATCCCACAAGGCAAGGTAAAGAAAGGTGATGTATGTTTTGCTGTAGTTGTGAGGACTAAAGATTCGATTAACCGAGCTGATGGTTCTTCAATCAAGTTTACTGACAATGCAGTGGTACTACTTAACGCACAGAAGCAACCAATTGGAACTCGTATCTTCGGGCCGGTTGCAAGAGAGTTACGGGCTGCATTTATGAAGATCGTATCATTAGCAGCAGAGGTTTTATAGGAGTTGGTTATGGCTGTATTAAAGATCAAAAAAAACGACACCGTCAAAATCATTGCTGGTAAAGATAAGGGTAAAACGGGCCTTGTGAAGCGTATTGATGGCGATCGTATTCTTGTGGGTGGTATTAATCTAAAGAAAAAGGCCATTCGTCCCAATCCACAGGCGAATGAGAAGGGCGGTCATCGATCCATCGAGCACAGTGTGCATTACTCAAATGTTGCGCTCTTTGATACAAAAGCGGAAGCAATTGTGAAAGTCGCTGTTAAGACTTTAGACGATGGTACTCGTGTCAGGGTTAATCGCAAAAATGGTGAGAAAATTGATGGAGAGGACAAATAAATGACAACGGTTCTTCAAAAACATTATCAGGAAAAGGTAGTCCCCGAATTGATGAAGCATTTTGGCTATAAAAACATCAATCAGGTGCCTAAGTTGGTCTCAGTCTGTTTGAATATGGGGCTTGGTGATGCTGTCAACGATAAAGGTATCATTGGCAAAGCAGAGAGTGAAATGGCAATTATTGCTGGCCAGAAACCACAGGTGACACTATCACGTCGAAGTGAAGCAGGTTTCAAGATTAGGGCTGGTTGGCCAATTGGTTTGAAGGTGACACTGCGTCGCCACAAAATGTATGAATGTCTCGAGAGGATGATCCATTATAGTTTGCCTCGAGTAAGAGATTTTCAGGGACTAAATGCTAGATCATTTGATGGTAGAGGTAATTATAACTTTGGCTTTAAAGAGCAAATTGTTTTTCTCGGTATCAAATACGATCTAGTTGATAAAATACGTGGTCTTGATGTGGCGGTTACCACCACAGCTCGTACCGATGAAGAAGCAAAAATGTTATTAAAACTTATGCAATTTCCATTTAGGGGAGACTAATTATGGCAACGGAAAGAATGAAAGCAAGAGAGCGCAAGCTTTTAACAAAATTCAACTCTACTAAAAGAGATGAGCTGCGTGCAATAATCAAAAATAAAGCGTCATCTCCTGATGAAGTCATTACGGCTGTTTTTGCTCTGCAAGAACGTCCTGTTGATGAAAGCCCTACACGTCGCCAAAGACGTTGTACTCAGTGTGGACGTCCTCGTGGTGTATATCGTAAATTCGGTCTATGCCGGTGTTGTCTGAGGCATCATTTCACAAGAATGAGTCTTCCAGGCCTAGTAAAGTCAAGCTGGTAGGAGGATAAATTATGTCAATGCAAGATCCAATCGCAGATATGTTCACAAGAATAATGAATATCAAAGCGCGTAATCGTACTGAAGTGAAAGATATTCCTATGAGCAAAGAAAAAGTCGCAATTCTAGAAGTGATGCAAAAGTGCGGTTATGTGGATTCATTTCAAACATTAACGAAAGAAGAATCAGAAAAAAGTTACCCTACAATTACGGTACATCTAAGAAAAGTTGACGGACAATTTTCAATTGATCGTATAAAGCGAGTTAGTAAGACCTCTAACCGTAAAACGGTTAAAAATACCAATATCCCTCGGGTGATGGGCGGTCTTGGCACTGCTATTTTACATACATCCTCAGGGGTTTTATCCTGCCACGAAGCCAGATCTGCGGGCGTTGGTGGTGAAGTAATTTGTTACATATACTCTTAAAGGTAAGATCATGTTAAGAACGGCAAACAAACCAATCTCAGTCCCAAGCGGAATAAGTGTCGATATAAACACCAAAAGCCGTGTAATGACATTTAAGAAAGACAATCACACCCTGACACGTAAAATTCATATGGATGTTGATGTTAATTTTGATGCGGGTCAAAATGCGATCACTGTGAGTCAGTCTGATGTTGCAAATGAGAAAACGGTTAAAGCTCAGCTGGGTACTTGCTGCGCACATGTAAAAAATATTTTAAAAGGATTATCAGAAGGGTTTAAATCTGAGCTAATTATTTCTGGTACTGGTTACAAGGGAAAACTTCAAGGTAAAGACAAGCTGATACTTAGTCTTGGTTTTTCTCATGATGTTGAATTTGATATCCCAGCGGGCATTACTGTTGAAATGCCATCGCAAACTGAGCTGAACTTATCATCATATTGTATTGAAACCCTTGGTAATTTCAGTGACCGTATACTTCGCAGACGTAAGCTATGCCGATATAAAGGGAAAGGAGTTCGTCTTAAGAATAAGCCATTTGTTGCTAAAGTTGTGAGGAAGTCATAATTATGAACGATCGAGTAAAAAGAAAAGTTAGAGCGAGTATTCGCAAAAGAGGCGCATATAGTGTTAGCGTCGTAAAAACTCCACGGCACTTTCGTGCACAAGTTTGTGATCCAACAGGTAATGTCCTTGCTGGTGTTTCAACACTGAATAAGGCACTGAGAGAGAAACTTAAAATTACGGGCAACACGGAGGCTGCAAAGCTTGTGGGTGTTGAAATTTCAAAGCTAATAAAGAAACTATCTTTGCAAGATAAACACATGGCTTTTGATCGATCTGGGTATATTTATCATGGTCGAATCAAGGCATTTGTTGAGGCAATGAGAGAATCGGGTGTAGAGGTCTAATATGAGTAATAAACAGTCAAACCCACAACAGTACGAGTTAATAAATAAAGTCTTGGTACTCGATCGTGTATCTAAAACAACTGACGGAGGACGAAATTTTTCTTTTCGTTGTGCTGCTGTTGTTGGTGACGGTGAGTCCAAAGTTGGATTTGGTACTGGTAAGGACGGCGAGGTCCCTTTGGCAATTCAAAAGGCGATCGACTCGGCTACAAAAAACATGATTCAGGTCGATCTCAAAGACGGGACCATTCAGCATGAAGCGAAAGTAAAATTCCGCTCTGCTACGGTATTTATGAAGCCTGCATCAGCAGGTACTGGTGTGATTGCAGGGTCTGCAATGAGAGCAATTTTTGAGTGCTTAGGCGTTACTGACGTGCTAGCTAAATGTGTCTCACCTACTTGTAATCCCCTCAATGTTGCGCGTGCGACTATGAAAGCGCTTGCATCAATCAAAAGCCCACGATCTATCGCTAAGCTGCGTGGTATCTCGGTTAATGAAGTGTTAGGAGTTAAGAAAGATGTCGAAAAAGAAGCAATCTAAATCAGAGCTTATCATTAAGTTGACTAAGAGCCCTATAGGAGCTAAGCCAAATCACAGGGCTACAATTCGCGGCCTGGGTTTGAGAAAGTTACAGTCTACTGTTGTCAGAGAAGACAACCCATGTATTCGAGGGATGGTTCAGTCCGTTGCTCATTTAGTTACTGTGGAGAAAAAAGATGCAGTTAAATGAATTACAGCCAAATCCTGGCTCTAAATCAAAAAAAATCCGAGTAGGACGTGGTTTCACTCGCGGTAAGACATGTGGTCGTGGTCACAAAGGACAAAAGTCACGTTCAGGTGGTAAGGTCAGAATTGGTTTCGAAGGTGGACAAATTCCATTATACATGCGTCTTCCAAAAGTTGGCTTTACTTCACGTGTTAAAAAGTTCAGTGCATCTTTGCGTTTGAGCGAGATCAATCTCATTCAAAAACTAATGCCTGAGCTAGAGAAAATCGACCTTGAGGTCATTAAACTGTCGGGTCTTGTTGGGCATGACACACGTCAGGTTAAGGTGTTCTCTTCTGGTGAAGTGACTGAGAAAGTTAATTTAGTCGGTATCAGAGTATCAAAAGGCGCGAAGATTGCGATTGAAGCAGTTGGTGGTACAGTAACTGAGGCCTCTGAGTGAAAGCATCGAACGCAAATCCTTACCAAGAGCTAAGTCGACGATTATTGTTTGTTGTTTTTGGCATATTTGTTTTCAGAGTAGGTGCTCATATACCAATTCCAGGTATTGATTTGGCACAGCTAAAAATTGTTATGGATAAACACAGCAGTGGATGGCTCGGGTTATTTAATATGTTCTCTGGCGGGGCAATGTCTCGACTAACTTTGTTTACGCTAGGAGTTATGCCATATATCACAGCCTCTATCATCATCCAGCTATTATCCATGACTTTCCCACCACTTGAGCAGCTTCGTAAAGAAGGCGCTAAAGGGCGGTCGAAACTTTCTCAGTATACGCGATTTGCTGCACTTGGCTTTGCCCTAATGCAGTCAGTTGGTGTCTCCAAACTTTTGATTGCTCAGAATCTTGTACTTGAGCCAGGGTTACTATTTTACTTTGTGACCGCAGTCACACTATCAACAGGCACTTTGTTCTTAATGTGGCTCGGTGAGATGATGTCTGAAAAAGGTGTTGGTAACGGTATTTCGCTGATTATTTTCGCAGGTATTGTATCTCGTTTCCCAGAAGGTGTTTCGCACTTGTTTATGCAGGCAAAACAGGGACAAATCCACATCCTCGCATTCATAGGAATCTTGATTGCAGCTTCAGCATTCACTGCACTTGTTGTTTTTGTGGAACGTGCTCAGCGTCAAATCCCTATCAATTATCCCTCCCGTCAGCAAGGTGGTAAGATGACCGCTGCCAGGGGTTCTGTATTTCCGCTTAAAATTAACATGGCAGGTGTGATACCCGCAATTTTTGCCTCATCTCTTGTTATTATTCCTGGAATGTTCAACACCTTAATTCCTAAATATATTCTAGACGGACCTGTTGGTGACATCGTCTACTTGATCCAGCCAGGACAGCCAATTTATTTTGCTCTTTTTGTTGCAGCTATATGTTTTTTCTGTTATTTTTATACCAGCTTGGCATATAACCCTAGCGATATGGCTGATAATATAAAGCGTTCAGGTGCAATTATTCCTGGTATTAGGCCTGGTAAAACGACTCGGGATTATATTGAAACGGTCATGATGCGTCTTACGTTTGTTGCATGCATCTATTTATCTGTTTTATGTGCTGCACCCGAATTGATGTATCGCTGGTGGCAAATGCCATTTAGTTTCGGTGGTACGTCATTGCTAATTGTTGTGGTTGTAGTGATTGACTTTGTCAGTCAAATACAGTCTCATTTAATACCAGCGCAGTACGCTTCGTTGGTTAAAAAGAACCGTAAAGGTAATATGGATCTATTAAGGTAGAGGTAGATATGAAAGTAAGAGCATCAGTAAAAAAGTTTTGTCGTTTTTGTCAAATTGTAAAACGCAATAAGGTTGTCAGAGTGATTTGCCACAAAGACAGAACACATAAGCAAAGACAAGGTTAGTAGGTAGATTATGGCATCAAATACAATTGTCGCAGGAAGAGTATTACAACCTAAAAAACACATTTGGGTAGCTCTAACGGGTATATATGGAATAGGAAAGACTCGAGCGGTTAAGATTTGCATGGACGTTGGCATCGAGGCATCAACTAAGGTCAATGATTTATCTGATGACCAGCTGGATGAAATTCGTTCTAAGGTATCTGATTTTACGATCGAAGGTGATCTTAGAAGAGAAATTAGACTTAATATTAAGCGATTAATGGATATAGGTTGTTACCGAGGTAAAAGGCATCGTCGTGGACTGCCTGTCAACGGTCAAAATACTAAAAATAATGCCAGAACCCGAAAAGGGCGACGGAAAGGAACTAAAGGGTAATTAATATGGCAGTAGATGCACAAAATATCACAGAAGCTAAAGCTTCTGAGAAAGCCTCACCGGCACCTCAAACTAAGTCCATGCCTGACAGAAAGGCTGGTAAAGGTAAGAAGCGCGCACCAAGCACTGGTGTTGTTGCAGTGCTTGCAACGTTCAATAATACCATTATTACAATTACATCAATGAATGGTGACACAGTGGTGCAAGGTTCAGGTGGAATCAACCAGAACCAGAAAAACTCAAGGAAATCGACTGCGTTTGCGGCCGAAGAGGGTGCTAAGTACGCTGGTGGGAAAGCAAAAGAGATGGGCATGATTGAAGTTCATATCCGACTTAATGGTGCGGGTGCTGGCCGTGAAGCGGTGATTCGTGGAATTATCTCAAGTGGCTTAAAAGTATTAAGCATAACAGAATGTACAAAGTCTCCACACAATGGTGCGAGAAGACGTAAGAAGAAGCGTAACTAGTAGAGGTTGATTATGGGAAGAGCATTAGGAGCAAGAGCGAAAATTTCACGAGCAGTTGGTATGGATTTAGATGCCTTCGGACCATCTCGTAGTTTCAAAGATAAATGTAAGAACGATCGTCGACCTGGTAAAGCGATCAAACGGACTGACCGTTCATCTGACTTTGGTAAGCAGCTTGAAATGAAGAAAGCAATCTCTAGTTACTACGGTGTACGAGATAAGCAATTCAGACGATTTGTTAGTGAGGCAGAAAGACTGGCTGGTTCTACACCTGAGAATTTATTAACTTTGCTTGAGTCACGACTTGACAATGTTATTTATCGTATGGGATTTGCTGTTACCCGTCGTGAGGCCAGGCAGCTTGTAACTCACAAGAAAGTCATTCTAAACGGGGTTGTGCACAAAAGCCCATCAACACTTGTTTCTCCGAATGATACAATTGAAATCGTTGAGAAAGCGAAATCAGAGGCAAGAATTCTGCACGCAGTTGAATTGTCCAAAGACATCGACAGTAACGCAAGTACATCTAAAAGTGAGTGGCTGGATGTTGACTATGACGAGCTGAAGGGTAAGCTGACTCATCAGCCATTACTGGATCTTGTTATGGAATTATTCAAGCCAAGTCTTGTTATTGAATTTTACTCTAAATCTTAATACTCAGGTACCGATATTATGCAAGATATATATACAGATTTTTTAATCCCTACTGACATTTCCTTTGATGAGGTGGCTGAGAATACTTTTCAAATAACATTACAGCCGTTTGAAAGAGGATTTGGTCATACTATTGGTAACGCACTAAGACGTATCTTATTGTCATCTATGCCAGGAGCTGCCATCTCCCGAGTAAGCATTGATGGGGTAATGCACGAATTTTCATCTGCAGAAGGCATTCGTGAAGATATGGTTGAACTATCACTGAACCTTAAGGGCGTTGTAGTAAAGATATTTTCTGAGACTGAAAATGAGGTCGATTTGTCGATTCAAGTCTCTGGCCCAAGAGTCGTTAAGGCGTCTGATATTGTCTGCCATGGTGATGCAGAAATTTTAAATAAAGATCATGTGATTTGTCATTTAACTGGTAGTGAAGACATAAACATGCGTATGGTGGCAAAAAAAGGTTGTGGATATCAGCCTGCTGGTTCAACACAGATCGTTGACGGAGAGGAAGAGTCATTGCCAATTGGCACAATCGAGCTAGACGCCTTGTATAGCCCTGTTAAGCAGGTTAGTTACGAAGTTGAAAATGCGCGTGTTGAGAATCGCACAGACCTTGATTGTCTTAAAATTATGTTCACTACCAATGGAACATGCCAGCCTGATTTTGCCATAAGAAGAGCTGCTACTATCTTACAACACCAGCTGTCTAAGTTTGTTGATCTCAAGAAGATTGATGAGAGTGAAGAGACAACTAAGAAGAATAAGGTTAATCCTATTCTTTACAAACTAGTTGATGAACTTGAACTAACTGTTCGTGCAGCCAACTGCTTGAAGTCCGAGAATATTCACTATATTGGTGATTTAGTGCAGCGACCTGAGAGTGATTTATTAAGAACTCCTAATTTAGGAAGAAAATCACTTGCTGAGATTAAATCTGTCCTTGCTAGTCATGGACTCGCATTGGGCATGCATATTGAGAATTGGGTTTCTCCAGAACAAGCGTACGAGTAAATAACTAAGGTGATACTATGACTGCACATCAAAAATTGACAAGACGATTTGGCCGCGATAGCGCCCATAGGAAAGCGATGTTTCAAAACTTGGCTGCTAGCCTAGTTGAACATGAGTGTATTAAAACTACTGTTATTCGTGCTAAAGAGCTAAGGCGATTTATTGAGCCTTTAATCACACTATCAAAAGTTGATTCTCTTCATACTAGAAGGCAGTTGATTCGCAAATTGGGAAACCATAAGAAAGACGTGATTGAAAAGCTTCTGAAAGAGCTGGGTCCATTTTTTGCTAAGCGTAACGGTGGATATACTAGAATTCTTAAATGTGGTAGCCGTGCTGGAGATGCTGCGCCGATGGCTTATATTGTTTTGACAGAAAGGCAAAAAGTTCTTGAAAGTTAATCTGAGCATTAATGTTTCACTAACATTCCCCTGGTAGCTTGTTTGTAAGACAATTGCATTTATGGCATCATAAATGTTGATAACTTACCAGGTGCAATATGAAACAAAATATAAAGCAAAAGCTATATCATTATTCGCTTGCTGCAACCGTCACTTTGTCCTTTTTATGGCAAATCTCATTTGGTATTAGCCTCTTACCTTCTGCAGCTTTTTTAGCCGCGCTATTCTCATACCTTTATCCTGCATACAGAAATAGTATTAAAGTAAATAATTCGCAAAACAAACATAAGGATGATTGCCCCGAGGAGTACATAAAACGAATTTGGGAAGGAATATTAAAAATGAGGATAGGGGTAATTTTTTCCTCCATCCCAATAATTATCGGGCTTACATTTTTAGGACAATTACTAGTAGATTCGCTATCACATTACTTATTTTTTACATTTGGTTTCAACTCATTCATTGGTAAGTTACTGAGCTCTTTTATTGCTGTATCACTCGATTCATATTACCCACTTTGCTTGGTATGCGTCGTTTTTGCTGCGTTAGCATTTGTGTCTGCTAAAAGTAAAAAGGTTGTCGTCAAACAATCTATTTACAGCGTGAAACGCCTTAAAACGCTAAACAAGAACTTTTTGGATGCTATAAAGTTGTATCAGAGTGAGCCTTTTAATAGTTTTGTAAACAGTTCTCCAGCACTGGAAGTACAAAATAACGACGAAGTATACCTTCAAAGGGATTTACTTGATATTCCTGATAGCCAGCTTATGGATTTCTTGAAGTCTGCAAATAAGCCCATCATCCTTACTTATTTAAACGCAAATTTGCAACAGATTATTCTAAAAATAGCAAATATGTCCAATAAAAATGATTATGCATCGGCAAGAGACTATCTCAAAGCGGCTATTAAGGACCAAGGAGATTACATTCCCTCATATGCAGAAATTAAAAGACTGAGATTTTTACATACGTCGAATAGAAGGATTACTGGGAATATTTATGGTCTTGTGGCTGCGATTACTGAAGATGTTAGTTTAAATCAGATACGGTTAGCCTCTAGGAAGAAAAGAGTTGGGCTACAGTATAAACTATTTAATGGTAAAGCTGAGGAAACTTATGTCCTTCCTCAAAGCGTAATTCAAACACTGAAAAATGATGAATTACTGGTGCTAAATCGCATAGCAAGTTTGAGTGATAATTTGTACAACGTTCTGATGTCATTATTTACTCAATCTGTTTGTATTCATATTCCCCACACAAGTCAGGCTGAGCATATTGACTTACTGGCAAACGATACCATGAAAATTTATTCATGTGACTGTAACATATGGCCGACTGTTGTTTCGTGTGGATTAAACGTGAACTATCATATTCTATTAGAGAAATATGAGTTCAAAAATGGAGTAAGAGAGGCTGCAAAAGGATACCACAATAGCTCGCAGTCACTAAGTTATTTAATTAATCTTCTTACACTTCCTTACGATGGTAATGAGTCTTTCTTTAGTGAGCTAATAGATATGATATCTATTGATAAGCTAGATTATCTTATCGGGCACTTACTACAAGTTTCAAACAACTGGGGGA
>MDSV01032905.1_pt1 | contig 15066 bp, 8 predicted proteins | sample 810851 | NCBI WGS metagenome assembly MDSV01 (sample SAMN05326640, study PRJNA326480) | marine metagenome | isolation source: seawater | place: Atlantic Ocean: North East | collected 2012
CGTTGACTACTTCACAACGCTTTTGTCTAATGCTCCAGCCTACAGCAGTGGGAAGACTACAAACGAGGTTGGGGGACTAAATCCGATTCCATTTCCAAATAGCTATACGTTAAGACAGGGTAGTCAATCTTATGAAAAAATTGGTGGAGCTGACCTCTGGTCAACAGACCACTCATTTGGTTCAACATACACAGTTGCAGACGATTACACTGGTCCTGGGAATAAGCATTCTAAAATTATTGCTGTCAAAAAAGGTACAACTCTAAATATGCGTGTCTCAGGGTATGCAAGAGGGAACTACAAAGAGTATATCAAAGCATATTATTCTCCAAATGGTAGCAATTGGTATACCTGGCATGACTTTGGATCACAAACCTTTAGAAATTGGCATAGTGAAACTGCAAGTAAAACAGTCAATTTAGAACCAGGAAACTATTTGCTTGCCTTCACCCTTAATTATTGGTCGCCAACCGGTACCCCTAACACATCTAAGACTTATCAGACATCAGTAGCTTATACTATGCATGTCTATGAAGCTGAAACAGAAACTGTTGATAATGGTTTAATGGTGAATAAAACCATTAACCTCAATAATTCCGGAGCGGTTCAAACAAATGGACCAAATGTCTCCAATAATATTCTTTCATTTACAGATATTATGACTTTTGAAAATTGTAATATTATTGGCCCTGGGAAAATTGTGAATGATCGCTCTATTAAAATGACTAATACAACTGTGTCTGGCGGAGTCGAAATCATTACCTCAGATAGTCTTACTGTTGATGGAACAACCATGGGAACTTCAGTTAATTCTGTTGGCCAATCAGTTGTAACATACACAGGTAAACGATTCGAATTATACAATTCATCATCATATGGGGTAGTAATATCTTTAGGAGACGAAACCTGTTTGGTAAATGCAAATCACTTTGGAGCAATTCATTCGAGAGCTTTATTATTGAAACTTCAAGGTAATACAAATGTTTCAGGTAGCGTTGTATCTTTATATGATTTAGAAATAGAGGCTTCTGCGAACATTGCCAAAGGTAATCTGACTCCTCTATTTGATAATCAATTTGGATTTATTCCCAGCGTTCTTTCTGGATCTTATTTGGAGTATTAAAAATGAAAATTAAAAGTTTAATTACGTATATAGCTATATGTGTTGCCACAATATTAGTTGCAACCGAAAATCTAGATGGGTACACTGTCTTTAGTGGATATGCGGGCATGAGAGCTTCAAGAGGCGAAGATATGTCTGAATGCAAACAGAGGTGTACCAGAGGTGCACAGCAAGATGGGCTCTATAACTATTTTTTAGAAAATCATCCTGATCATAACCTTGATGATCAAACGTTTATGTCATTAATAAATACAATTATTGAAAATATTCATTCTGTTGAGGTGCATAATTGGCAGCATGTCATGAATGGTCCAGCATCAATTGATATTACCTTTTCTGTGAATACTGCTTTTCTTAACGAGATGGAAAGCCAGTATTTTCAGGATTGAAACCCCTAAATAATCATAAAAAACCCTTTCTCACAAAATGAATTGCATTTTAGTTGAGATTGTTTAATTTCTGCCACCACATCCGAGGTTACATAAGCTGACTTTTATTTTAGAATTGTTTAAGGCAATTATATTTACTAATTAGTTTTTTTTAAAAATAGGGTTCAAAATTGAGTGAATTATCAATACTCCTTTTAGGAATAGGAGCGTTTACACTAGTGTTTGGATTTTTACTTGTTTTTTTTCCTAATGTTGTTCTCAGAACACAAATAAAGGCAAATAAACTATATTTAACTGATTCATTTGTGATGAAGAACAGGGTCACGATTGGTATGATTTCCTCGATCGCATCTCTATTTATGTTGTACGTGTTCTATTCCTCAGTACATGACAACTTCTTTTTAATTATAGGAATCATTGCAGGAGTTTATGGGATTCTACTTGTTTACTCTCCCAGATCACTTTTAACCTTGGAAAGGCATGCAAATCGTATTTATATGACAGACGATTTCTTTTTTAATAATAAAAACATTGTAGGTGGATTATTAGTTTCTATATCCATATATATGATATATACATACACAACCATGGTAGCTAAATGATTGAGCTATTTAAATCCATAGGGCTTAAGTCTGACCCATTTACAACGAGTCCAAATGTAGAAAAGTTTTATCCAGCGACAGAACACAGACAATGTTTAGAAGGTTTAGAACTTAGCGTAAGGCTAAGAAGGGGATTGTCAGTTATACGTGGAGGGATTGGAGTAGGGAAAACTACTGTTAGCAGAAAGTTGATGGAAATATTCCGCGATGAGTCAGACACCTATGAATTCCATTTAATCCACGATCCAAAGTTTGAAACAGAACTGATTTTTTTAAAACACATCATTGACCTTTTCGGAATTAAGAAAAAAGGAGATGATGTACAGAGTTGCAGAAATATTGTTGAAAATTATTTGCTTAAAGCAGGTGTTGATGATGGTAAAGTTATTGTTCTTATTGTTGATGAAGGACAGAACCTCCCTGAGCAGATGATTGATGTTTTTCGAACTTTATTAAACTTTGAAACGGATGAATACAAACTTCTTCAATTAATCATATTTGGTCAACCTGAGATGACAAAAATGTTGTCAAATTATCCAAACTTTGAGGATAGGATTGCATTTAATTTCGAATTGGGTCCGGTTTCGCTTGAGGATACTAGAGGTTTAATCGATTACAGAATAAAAATCTCAGGAGAAGAAAATCAAGCCTGGTTTTCTGATGGAGCAATAAAAGAAATTCATAAAATCACAGATGGTTTTCCTAGAAAAATGACTCAGCTATGCCACCAGTTGCTTTTATCCATGATTGGTGAAGAGAGAGATTCAATCGATGCGGATATGGTGAAACGTGTGTCATCAGGTCAAACTCCGGACGCTGATAAATTAAAAAAGATTAGTTCGGATGGTGAGTTTGATGATATTGCAGTAAACAAATTATTAGATGTTTTGAGAAAAAAAGATAAGAGAAGTTCAAGTGCAGATTCCTCAGATAAAAAAGTTGAAAAATCACCGCCAGAAGAAATAGAAGAATCAACCGATGAACTTGAGAAACCCCATGAAGAAGAAGTCTCATCTGTTGAGGAAATAAAAGAAGAAAAAAATGAAAGTGCGGTGTCCGCATCCGAAACAAAGATAGATGATGACTGGATTGGTGATTACGAGACAGATAACGAAGCGGAGGACTTAGAAGAATCTGAACCTATTGAGGAAGCGGCATCAAATCTTAATGAGGGAGCGGATCTCATTGGCGAACCTGAAGAAGAAAACTATCATGAAGATCTTACACCCCAAGTAACCTTTAATAAAGGTGTTGTTTCACAGGATCCAGTTCAGGAACCAGGAGAGTATGATCATGGGTTTGATACGATCCACACAATTTTTGATCCTGCCTCAATCGGAGTTCACCTCGATGGGAATCAAATTACATCCATACTTTTAGGTCAAACCAAGGGGCGCAGGACATTATTGGCTTATGATTTCGAAATAAGTGATGATGATTCTCCTAGTTTCCTAGGTAATGAATCCTCTCTTGAGGATAAGCTGCAAAATAGTCTTAGAAAGTTAAAGGATAAATTCTTTCCCTTAAAAGAATTGCACGGAAGAGCACTTGGTATTTTAGATAACCAACTGAATACGCATTTTTCTCAGAATGATGAAAAGATTTTGGTGAAATTTGTTCCAGTTGGTAAAGATGCCAAAAAAAATAGAGCGGACATTATAAAATTCACCCTTGGGAAAAAACTTCCTTATCCCGCAGAGGATGCGATTTTAAATATTGCTGAAGTCAATAAATCTAAAGATAAAGCAACTGTTGGAGTAGCCAACCGAGACCAGATTGAATCCATTAGTGATGTGGTCTCTCAATCTGGTGTTGACGTCAGAGATTGGATGCCTGTTGCGCAATCTGTTTTTAACGCGTTTAAGTGCAATTACAGTGATCAAAATATTGCAGGACAAAATAATGCATTGTTGCATATAGGGTTCTACCAGAGTGTGATCGTTTCTTGCCAAGGTTTAAATATTGTTGGTGTTGAAACGTTGCTCATTGGTTATAATGATATACTATCTGCTCTGAAGGAGAATGGGCTTTCTGATACACCAGGGAAAGATTATGAAATGGTGAGTGTCCCAAATACATTTTTATCGAATCAAGGCATAACATCTAAAAAGGGAATTAAAGAAGACCCCTATCTTCGACCAGTGTTTGAATTATGGGGTCAGGAGATTGAAAGGTTTGCGTCGAGAGTAAAAAGGAACTTAAGTCTTAATGATAGTTCTAAAATATATATCTCTGGATATGCTGGGAAAATTGAAAATTTTGATATTTTCGTTTCCTCTTTTTCTCAGATTGACTCTGGTTTACTCAATCCTGTTAGAAATATCACATTCTCACCTTACGACATTGAAAGAAATTCAATTCCTTTCCATCCAACGTTACTTACTGCGCCTATAGGTTCAGTTCTGGGTGATGGGCGAAGTATTACCGTCCTTCCCCCTAGTATGATAAAAAATAATATGTTTAGGTGGGCTACTCGATTTGTTTCTATTGCGGCAGTTTTATTAGGATTTTTTCTAGGATATAAGACTCTTGATTTAGCAAGTACAAATAAACAAATTGAACTAGATTTAATTCCAGCTCAAGTTGGAGCGAGAAAGCTCAGCACTGTTGAAGATGAATATTCTCTTATGATTCAGAACAACAAAAATGTCGATAATCAAATAGAGATTCTTGAATATGATATGGAGTACTTTGATAGGGTAATTGCTATCACCCGCTTTTTAAGTAATCGATTACCAGCAGAAATAACCTTAGAAAAAATGAGTTTCCAACAAGGTTGGGAAAAGGAACTCCTTAGGATGCAAGGAAGAGCCCTGCAATCTTTTATTGAAATGGAAGATGAAAATAAGAGGATTGTAAGGATGGTAGGAAATCTTGAAGCAAATCCTGCATTAAAAGACAGATATTTTAATAATTTCATTCAAATAGTAGAAGAGTCTGAGCTTTTTTCTTCGGTTGAAGTCGTCGAAAAAAATAGTGAAAGTGATCTTGGTCCAAACAACATTCAATTTGATCTAAAGTGTGTGTTCTAATGAACAAACTACTTAAAAATCAATTCAATTTACTTGCAATCATTCTAATTGTATCTGTGGCAGTTTCAGCAGGATGGTATATACTTTTATATGGAAAATATAAAAGTACAAATGAAAAATTAAGTTCTCAGCTCAAGTCCCAACTATCAAAGTCTAACAAAGCCACGGATATATTGTCCCAGTTAGATAATGTAAAATCAAAGTGGGTCAGTAGTAATGATAGATTTGAACTATTGATTAGTAAGATTCCAGATATTTCTGAACGAAAGAGAATCAATAATGTTATTTTTGGAATCATCAAAAATTCTGAAATCCCTGTAACCGTTTGGAATCCATCAGGATTTGCTATTGATGAAAAAATAATTTTTATTCCAGATACGGAAGAAGAATTGAAGATTTCTAAATTCCCTATTGATATTGAAATTATTTGTACGTTTCAAGATTTTGGAGTTTTACTAGAAAAGTTTCGCTCTCATGAAGATAGGCTAGCTGTCAGCAATTTAAATATTATTGAAAAAGGATGGACTGAGCGCCAGACTGTAAAATTTGTACTTTATTCATATTTTCAAACATCTATGACTCTCAAGGCAGTTGATAAATGAATACTAGACTAAAAATACTATCTTTTGGGCTTATTGTTTCTCTTATTGTTGCGGTTACTGACTATGTCAACCGAAATAATGAACGTCCTAAGCCCTCTGTTCGAAATAAAAAAAGTTCCGTATCCTCAAAACGTCAGTCTTACAAGTCAAAGATCACTCGTCAAAAAAAGATAATTGAAGATGCGTCTGATAAAAACCAACCTAATTCAGAAACATACGGTGAATTTTTGCCAATACCAGAAGAAATACTTGAGATGTCTAGCTGGAGCCGCAACCCATTTATAAAACAAAAACAAACAAATATGGGTGCAGAGCCTCAGATATTAAATAACCGTCAGTTAGAAGAAGAACAGCCAAGAATGGCTGATTTTGAAATGTTGAAAATAGAATCTGTTGCAAAATTAGGATCAAATGTTTTTGTCATCATTAATGGGAAAAGGTATGGAATTGGTGATAGAGTTGATAGGTATGTTATTGAAGATATTTATGATGACCGAGTAATATTTTTGCTTGGTGATACTAGGGTAATGAAAAGTGTGGGGAAATAAATCGATGAAAAAACTTTTTTACTTATCTCTGATATTTATCTCAGTGCTTTTTGCTCAGGGAGACGAAGCCTTGAATGTCACTACAATCAATGCTGACAATAATACCTATAACCTAGATCAAAAAATGTCGATCAACATGGAAGATTCAGATATTAAGAATGTTTTAATGCTCATCGGTGAACTTACAGGTCTTAATATTGTGATCAGCCCAGCAGTTAAAGATACCATCACTGCCTCACTAATAGATGTTAGTGTCAAATCTGCGCTCGATGCAATTTTAAAACCAAATGGATACAGCTACTTTGTTCAAGAGAATATTATTGTTGTAAAAGATAGTCAAACTCAAATGGTAGGTGAATTAGAAACTGTAGTAGTAAAACTGAATTTTATTAATTCCACAGATTTAATTGGGACCTTAAATGCAGTAATGACTCCAAGAGGTAAGGTTCAACCATTTACACCGCTTGTATCAAAAAATAGTAACAGTGCTTCCTCCAATATTATAGTCATATCAGATATCCAAGAAAACATTGGCTCTATATTAAAAATTATTGAGACTCTTGATGTCCCGATACCTAACATAAACATTGCGATTAGATTTATTGAAACTAATCTAGACACGTTGAGAGGATTTGGTGTTGACTGGAGCCAGACGCCACTTTCTCCAGGGGAGTATGGAAGCCAAGATACTACTTCAATGTTAAATATTAGTTTTGATAATGTGACCATTGCTACCCTTAACCCTCTACAGTTAACGAGTGCATTAAGACTGATGCAAGCAAGGGGTCAATCAAAACTACTTTCCAGTCCTCAAGTGACAACCCTTGATAACCACGAAGCAGAAACAGAAACCGTAACAACCGTTTTCATTGAAGGTAATATAGCAAGTGGAAGTAATCAATATTCACAAGGGAATCAAAATCAGAACAATTCTGGAGCATTTGGGAATGTCCTTGTTAATCAAGTCCAAGAAAAAGACATTGGTATAAAATTAAAAGTAACCCCGCGTATTAATAATGAAATGAAAATTACCATGATGGTAGATGCGCAGGTTGAGGCGCTTTTATCGGCTGCTGAAATTGATACACAAAAGCCTCGATCAACAAAAAGGTCTGTGAAAACTCAGGTTACTGTTGCAGATGGGAACACGGTTATTATTGGTGGATTGATTGCGGAAAATGCACTTGAGTCAAAGAAATTCGTTCCCATTATTAGTGCGATTCCAATTATTGGAAAACTTTTCCAAACTACAACAATTGAAAAAGAACAAAGAGAGTTGTTAATATTTATTACCCCGACAATCGTAGGCTAATATGTTAAAAAAAAACATACCTTATATTGGTATATCATTTTCAATTGTTTTATTGATGGTCTTTATGACCATCATGGACATTTATGAAACCGTAGAACATAAATTTTTAGACATGCGTTTTAATTCAAGAGGAAGAATTGAAACCAGAGAGGATATAGCCACCCTTGATATTGACGTCCGTGCACTGCAGACTGAGGGTAAATGGGATCCATGGAGCAGGGAAAAACACATTCCTGTTGTTGAAGCTGCTGGTCAGCATATGATGGACGCCTTGGCTTTTGATATTTATTTTATTGAAACTTCAGAACGGAATCTAAATATTTCTGCTTTAGAGCAACTAACAGATTCCTCTGTAAGCATTGATGGAATTAAAGATTTGTTCCCGAATCCTGACTTCGATCTATCGGGTGCTGCATCTACGGCAAAAAATATTTACTTTGCTCAAAGTTTTAAACCACAGCCAAAGAAGAAAGAGAAAGTAAAAAAGAGAACAAAAACACAAGAGAGTAGACTTAGTAGAATGGAAGCAGCTGGACTGTTTATTGAAATAGAGCCAGAACAGTATCCAACCTTATTTGACTTTTATGATGGAGAATTCCCAGTAGAAACATTTATTGATAGTAGCGCTGGTGTGTTTTTCTTTCAGGCAAAATCTGATCCAGATGGGGTCATGCGTAAATACCCACTTGTAGGGAAGTATGAAAATAGATTATTCCCATCGGTTTCATTGGCTTTGGCACTTCAACATTACGATGTTCCTTTTGACAATGTTGAAATCAAACCAGGAGATCATTTGACGATTCCCCTAAATCAACCTGATGAATTTGGTAGAGAAGAAGTTAAAGTACCTATTGATGAAGAAGGTCTCATGCAGGTTAATTGGGCAGGAAACTGGGAGGATAGTGAAGGAAACTTTGACCTCATGCACTACCCCTATAACGTTTTAAAAGATTTTCAGGAAATAGAATATAAGAACCATATTCTAGCTGAATTTAAACGGTTCACAAACTCTAAGTTTGAAGGAAATGTTAAGGCAGCATACAAACCAGCAATGAGCGAGATTAAAGGCACGCAAGCTGATAAATTAGATGCAGTGAAAAAAAGTATGATGATGGGTGCGATAGAGTCATGGGTTAAAGCAAACCCAGATGGTACATATTCAGACTTTAAAAAGGCTCCCCCATTCGTATTTAATGAAATAAAGAATAATAATTTAATTGCAAGTATGCTTTTAAATGATAATGGAGATAATTCTCTGGTAGAGATGATTAAAAATAAAGAGGTGATCTTTAATCATGATCTTGGGGATGAATTTAAGTTTGAGAGTTTAAAAGATCTATATACAGAACTAGATGACAGATTATCATCTGCAGATGATTCGGAAGCAAAACGATACAAGAAAACTAAGGCTGAACTTTCATTACTTGAGCGAAATCATCAAATCATTGTTAATTTAGTTAAACATAATCTTTTAGATGAACAAAGGCCTCTTTATTTCTATCCAAGTTCTCAGCGACTTTTGGCAGGAAAAGAAGAAAAGGGTAATGCTAAACTAATTGTTCCATTCGAATTTGTTGGTAAAAAACTATATTATGGCCTAACTGCAACAGGGACTCATGATCTTAATCCAATGCCCTTTAATCCTCGTTACCCTATGGTTGGACTTCACGCGAATGCGTTGAATACCATCTTGAATAATGATTTAATACTAGAAGTAGGGAAAGCTTATGTTGTTTTTATTCTACTAGCTATTGGATGCCTTTTATCTATTGCGGTTCCCGCCTTAAGTCCATCTAAGGGTGGCTTAGCAATTTTTGGTCTCATTGGAGGCTACTCGTACCTATGTTTTTGGCTATTTTCAAACCATAATATTTGGTTAGATCTTTTCGGACCTGTTTTTACATTGTTTGTAGGCTATCTGGGTATCACCGTATACAATTACATTCAAGAGGAAAAAAATAAACAGTTTCTTAAAGAGTCTTTTGGTACTTACGTTTCTCCTGAACTAATCGACCAAATGTACGAAAGCGGTGAGGAACCATCACTTGGGGGTGAGGAAGGTTATCACACTGCATTCTTTACAGACATTCAAAGCTTTTCAGCATTCTCTGAAAAATTATCAGCAAGTGAACTAGTTGCTTTGTTAAACCAATACCTTACAGATATGACGGATGTATTATTAGAAAATAATGGAACATTAGATAAATATATTGGAGACGCGATAGTTGCTTTTTATGGGGCGCCAATTGAAATTGATGATCATGAGTATTGGGCGTGTAAAACTGCAATCCAAATGCAGGATAATCTTGACCTACTGAGGAAAGAATGGCAAGCCGAAGGAGACAGATGGCCAGAGATAGTACACAACATGCAAAATAGAATAGGAATTAGTACAGGGCAAATGGTTACAGGGAATATGGGTTCTGAAGCACGAATGAATTATACAATGATGGGAGATAACGTTAATACAGCTGCTCGTCTGGAATCATCTGCAAAACAATATGGTGTCTATATCCAAATAGCTGAAAGCACATATCAAGCAGTAAAAGAAAAAATGGTTTTCAGAGATTTAGACCTTGTAAGAGTGGTTGGAAAGAACGATCCGGTAAAAGTATGGGAGCTGATATCGGAAGTGGGCAAAGAATCTGAAACGTATAAAAATTTACTCCCAGCATATCATGAGGCATTAAAACTATACAAAGATCAAGAATGGGATAAAGCCATTGAAGCTTTTAAAGCTTCGGATGATCTAGAAGATATGTTTAAGGGAAGAAAAACAAACCCAAGTAGAATTTACATTCCAAGGTGTGAACACTTTCAATCAAACCCTCCTGGTGATGACTGGGATGGTGTTTGGACCCTGACAAGTAAATAAAAGTTTGTGCTAAATATGGTGAAATACATATTTGTTCTTATACTAACAAGCTTTGTTTCAAAATTAAGTTCCCAAAATTTTGTTTTAAATCAGGCTCTTAGCGATTCCTTGCCCAACGTAAAGACGAATTCTATAAAAATCATTGATTTGAATAGAGATGGCTATAATGATGTAATACTTTCAGGATATGATGCGTCAAGATACGGCGTTTATTTGGACGTCCGATACGGGTCTGATGATGGCCAACTCAGTTCAGGTCTAGAATATGAATTTATTACATACCCCGATACAATTGGAGAGTATATAGGAGGGCTTGGAAATATCTCTCTTGCAGATGTAAACAGAGATGGTAATGTGGATTTATACCTAAATGGTTCTGCTAGATCTCATCTTATGATAAACTTCCTTGACGATCTAGAGATCTCGGTTGGGGGAATAGATCCATTAACACTAACCTACAGTAATGCTCAATTTTCTGATATCAATTTAGATGGGTCTCCAGATCTCTTTGTTATGGGAGTTGATGAAACTCAAGACTTGATTTTGAACAGACTATATTTGAATAATGGTGAAAGTTTAGAATTAGATCCAACTCCAAATTTCCCTGACCTTATTAATGGTAAATCTGAATGGGTGGATTATGACAATGATGGAGATATGGATTTGCTTATTACTGGTAATACTGCAGATTACAGATCTAGCGTCTCAAGATTTTTTAAAAATGAACCCTCAGGGAGACTGATTGAAGATACAAACCAAGATATTATTGGGTTAAAAGCAAGCTCATTAAAATTTAGTGATCTTGATAATGATGGAGATCAGGACCTAATCGTTAGTGGATGGAGTGTAATTGAGAATAGCCTAGTTACCAAGATATATCAAAACGAGCCCCTTGGAACATATGTTGAAATTGCTATTGATGGTTTACATGCAGTTGCTTATGGAGATATTGATGCTGTTGATATTGATAATGATGGAGACCTCGATATAAGTATTTCTGGGGTAGATTCTGTTTCTAACTTTGCTACAAGAGTCCATTCTTTGGGCGGGAAAGTATATAAAAATGAAGGCTCATTTAATTTTACAGAACTTTTAGATGTCTCTGGTGCTAGAATTTTACGATTTTCTGATTTGAATGGAGATCTCAAGCCAGATATCATTTCAAATGGGACAACAGATCTTGAAGATTCTCAAGACAGCTTTACAAATGTCTATTTAAACGATACAAACTTTTCAAATTTTCCTCCTAATGCACCTACCTCGTTGACCTCTTTTGCAGTAAGCACACGTGCAATTTTTACCTGGGGATCTGGATCAGACCAAATTGATAGTGATGTTAGCCTAAGGTATAACGTTAAGATTGGAACAAGTTCTGGCGGGTATGACTTACTATCACCATCATATGAATATTCTTCTGCAAATATTGGTCAAAGGTTAATAAAAGAATTTAATCAGATACCACATGGAACATATTATTGGTCTGTCCAAACCGTTGATGGTACAGGTATGACATCCCCTTGGTCTAAGGAGGATACTCTATTTATATCAAGATTGGTGACATCCACTCAAAGTCTACCGGGTGTTTATTTCTCATCCGCAGGATGGGCAGATTATAATAGTGATGGAGAGCTTGATCTATCATTAACAGGTATAAACTTTTCCGGAACCAGTATAACAAAATTTCATGTAAATCAAGATCAACTTCTTGAGCAAGATTTATCGCAGAATGTCCAAGCAGTTTTTGGTGGACAATTAAATTGGGTTGATTACACAAATGATGGTCTTCTCGACTTGTCCTTATCAGGGTTTCAGATCATTAATTTCCAAGGATTTCCTGCCACAGTTTTTTATAAAAATGTAGATGGAAATTTTATCTTCGATCCTCAAAATGAAGTGACCTACGATATATATGGCTATACGATGGGAATCAACGGCGGACAAAACAATCATGATTGGGGTGACTACGATAATGACGGTGATATGGATTTTGTGATTGGTGGTGTTGACTATTATGGTAATAGACATCTGTCAATATTTTATAACGATAAAGGAAGCTTATCAAAGGATGTAGGCCAGAGCTCTTTGTTGCCACTATTCCCTTGCATGGTTCAATGGGTAGATGTTCAAAATGATGGATTTTTAGATTTGGTTACCATTGGCGCTGATTCCTTGGGCGAACTGGGGATGCGAGTGTTTTTGAATGATAGCACTCATCAATTACTCCTATCTCCATCATGGTCAAATATGAATATTGGTTCAACTGCTGGTGCATTTGAATTTGGTGATTATAATGATGATGGACGCCTTGATTTTGCGTTAATTGGTAACAATTCAGAAAATTCATCGATTACCAATATATACACAAACAATGGAAATACTTTTGCGATAGAAGAAACAGGTCACCAATTTCATGGAGTTTCAAGTGGAAGACCAAGCTGGGGCGATTATGATAATGATGGTGATCTAGATTTGTATGTATCAGGATTATATATTGATTCTGAGTCAAATGAGAGTCTTCCTTTCGCAGGAATTTATGAGCAGAATGAAGGCCAATTTACTTTAGACACAACCTTGAATATGGATTCCTTAGGCTATAGTTTTTCTGAATTTGGGGACTATGATAGTGATGGGGATCTTGATCTATTTGTAGCCGGAGTAAACTCAAATGCAGATGTCATATCAAGAATATATGATAATCTTGAAAATATAAATAACAGCAATGAACAACCAAATCAACCCTACGGCTTAGAAGTATTAAGCATCAACAAAGATCAAGTTCATTTGAATTGGCAAAAAGCTAACGATGGTCTTAGTCCATTTTCTGGTCAGACACAACAGGACGGACTATCTTATCAGTTACAGGTTGGCTCAAGCGAAATAATAGGAGAAAACAGTATTGTTTCCGGTTCATATGGTAATCTTTCTAAAGGAAGTGTAACTGCAAATTTTAAATATATCGAAAACATTCCTGAAGGAAATTATATGTGGAGGGTAAGATCGTTCGATCATGGGAAATCAGTTTCTTCCTGGTCAAGCCCGAATTATTTTTATATCGATATTACTCCTCCATCTGTGGATACAGTAAGGGCTAACTATTTAACATCTAAAGACTTAATTATTGTTGTCAGATTTAAAGAAGACTTTTATTTAGACCTGAACAATGAACCAAAAATAATTCTTACTCACCCAGACACTCCTGATTTTGATGGCGATGAAATTAATGATTCATTAATAGTTGTGCGTCAAAGCTACACTGGTGATGAATGGACAGGATCAATTACCTTACCAGATCAATATTATGGTAAAGCAATATCTCTATCTGTTTCTGGTGCAATTGATGAGAGAGGAAACCTTATGGAGGAGCAAGTAATCTACAAAGCTCCTCAATCAATTATATCACAAAGTGGAGGCACTTCAATTAGTTTGGATGGTAATACATTTGTTTTAATTCCACAAAATGCGCTTAATGCAGATATTTCTATGGATATAAAATTGTCTGATAAGATAGCCATACTGAATGATTCTACATCCTTACTGAGCAATATATATGATATTAATCCTGCCGATATAAATATTAAAAAGCCTGCTATTGTTAGGATGAAATTGAATGATGATTCTGTGTCATATGTTGGTAGTTTCCCCTTCATTTCTAGAATAGATGAAAATGGTATGTTAGATCCCATTGGAGGATCAATAGTTACAATTTCTGGTAATCGTTACATCCAAACTCAAACCTATAATATGGGCACATTTGGTGTCTTTGCTTCATCAAGTCCTGTTTTTAGTGATACTAGTTTTGTAGATGTTATTGAATGCCAACCTCGGATCTTTACTCCAAGCGGAAACCTTTTTGAGTTCAATCAAACTAGTATCCTGTACAATATAAACAGTGGGCAAAATGCAAACGTAAAAGTCAGAATCTTTAATCTGGCTGGTAGACTAAAAAGAATCCTTTCGCATGATAACCCGGTTGGGGAAGGGAATCAAAATATTGTCTGGGATGGACGGGATGGTGACGGTTCAATCGTCCCCTCTGGACTATACATAGTCACTTTAGAGAACGATAAAGAAATATTTAGAACAACGGTAGGTGTTTTAAACAGATGAGGATTCTTATGCTAGGCGCAATGATTGCTTTTTTATATGGGCAAAGCATGGAGCAAATTCCAACAGGAGCTAGACCATTGGGTATGGGTGGTGCTTTTGTGGGAGTTGCAGATGATGCAAATGCACTGAATTGGAATCCTGCTGGGCTACCAGGATTAAGAAGGACCGAGTTTACATCTTCATATTCAAATTTATACGAGTTGGGTATAACACACTCCTATCTTGGTTTTGTAAGGAACTTTTCAGATCGTATTGCCCTTGGTTTGGATTGGGGAAATGTAGGTTTTGATGATAAAGAACTTCTCTTTTCAGAGAATAAATTGAACTTATCTATCGGAGTTCAACTTCCAAAAGGACTTAGTATTGGGTTGACAACTAAATACCTATCCAGGGACATGCAATTAGATGGAACATCTTATGGAAAAAGTGATGGAATAGGTTACGATCTTGGAGCGCTTTGGCAGATTACAAAAAAG
>MDSV01024406.1_pt1 | contig 15065 bp, 13 predicted proteins | sample 810851 | NCBI WGS metagenome assembly MDSV01 (sample SAMN05326640, study PRJNA326480) | marine metagenome | isolation source: seawater | place: Atlantic Ocean: North East | collected 2012
ATCCAATGAAAAAAGACCAATAGTTTACAGTCATAAATTATTACCTGATCATTTTGATAGATACAAGAAAACGCTAGGATGGAACACCGCAATAAATAAAAGGCAATTTGCAATTAATGTTCCGCATTTCAAATGGCCAGAAGAATATCGCTACCCAGATATAACTTTTGAAGATGAATATACATTTAAAGTTGGAGATTGTACCTTTGAACTTTTTCATGGCCGTGGAGAAACGGATGACCATGTTTGGATATACGTTCCGGAAAGAAAAATTTTAGCTCCGGGAGACCTATTCATTTGGGCAGTGCCAAATGGTGGTAATCCACAAAAGGTTCAAAGATACATTAGTGATTGGTCTGATGCTCTGAAATTGATGATGAAAAAAGACGCAGAAATTATGATTCCGGGTCATGGTTTACCTATATATGGAAAAGATCGAATTCAGGAGGCCTTATCCACAACAGCAGATTTTTTACAAGACATTGAAGATCAAACTTTGAATTTAATGAATCAAGGAAAATCTCTGAATGAAGTTTTTCATCAGGTAAAAATTTCGTCTGAGATTCAAGATAAACCTTGGTTAAGGCCTGTTTACGATGACCCTAAGTTTTTAATAAAAATGATTTGGAGAAGATATGGCGGTTGGTGGGATGGTGAATATGATCGATTGCTACCAGATACTAGAGAAAATGAAGCAAAGGAGTGGGTTGAACTAAGTGGTGGAATTGAGGCAATTATCAACAAAGCCTTAGATAATTTAAAAAATAAAAAATACAAATTAGCCGCTCATCTTATCGAGGTTGCTTATTATGCTGACAAAAAAAATGAAAAATTGCATGATGCGAGAAAAAAAATATACGCAGCTCTCTCAGAAGAACAAGATTCTTCGATGGCCAGAAATATTTTTAATCATGCTAATTTAGCCTCAAATGAATTAAGGAGAGATTTGGCTTCTGAAAATTAAATCTTCGCAAGTTCTTCTTGAGATAATTCTCGAGCTTCTTTTATTAGCATAATAGGAATACCTTCCCTGATGGGATATGCCAATTTCGCTTCTTTACTGATCAATTCATCGCCAAGATGAATCAGAGCAGAATGTGTTTTAGGGCAGACTAAAATTTCTAGTAATTTTTTATCCATCTTCTAAAGTGTATTCTATCCTTTTTAAAGAATTTTCTTTACCCAAAATAAACAAGAGTTCTGAAATTGAAGGAGCATTTTCTTTTCCAGTTAAAATCACTCTTAAAGGCTTACCCAATTCAGGAAATTTTAGATCTTTAGATCGCAAGAATTCTTTGATGAAATCCTCTATTTTATTTTTTTGAAAATCTATTTCTTTTAATTGTTCGCTAAATTCAGATAACAATATTTTTTTATCCGAGTTGATGTTTAATAAATTAAATTTAGTTTGAGGTTCTACAAAAAAATAAGCTGATTCTTCGGCAATTTGGTGTAAGGAATGAGCTCCTTTTGCTAATAAAGAGATGGCAAGTTTTCCATTATCTATTTGATTGAAATCTACTTCAGAATTTTCTTTCACCTTTAATATCAAATCTTCAGGAGTTAAAAAATTTAAATATTTATTGTTATACCAATCTAATAATTCTTGAGAATATTTTGATGGAGATGAATTAACATCTTCCAAATTGAAAATTTTTTCAAGCTCTTCTAAAGAAAAAATTTCTTCTTCTCCATAAGACCATCCCAGCCTTACTAAATAATTTACCAAGGCGTCATTCAAGTAGCCTTTCTTTTTATAATCCAAGATGTCTTCTGCTCCATCTCTTTTAGAAAGTCTTTTACCTGATTCAGCTAAGACCATTGGGAGATGGGCATAACTAGGAATTGTTGCACCTAATGCATCTAAAACGTTAATTTGTTTGAGTGTATTAGTAATATGGTCATCGCCTCTAATTACTGTTGTAATCTTCATTTCCATATCATCAACTGCTGCACAAAAATTATAAGTTGGAGAACCATCACTCCTTAGAATAATAAAGTCATCAAATTCTTTATTATCTATAGCAATATCTCCTAAGATTAAGTCTTTAAATTTAGAAGATCCTTCAAGGGGAAATTTAAATCTTAAAACCATGCCTTCTGTATACTCTATATCTTTGTCTCTATTCAATCCGTTGTATTTTGGTTTTTGTTTTTTAGCTATTTGTTCTTCTCTCATTTTCGTTAGAGCTTCTTCACTGCAATCGCAGGCATACGCAAATCCTTTTTTATAAAGCTCTATGGCAAGTTCCTTGTGTTTCATTGCCTTTTTTGATTGATATACAGGATCAGAGTCAATTTTAATCTTCATCCAATCTAAAGAATTAAGAATAGATTCAACGTACTCGTCTTTGGAACGTTCTTGATCTGTATCTTCGAACCTCAGAAGAAACTTTCCTTTGTTAGCCTTAGCAAATAAATAGGAAAATAATGCAGTTCTTGCTCCGCCTAAATGTAGATGCCCAGTTGGACTAGGAGCAAATCTAGTTATTTCCATGATCTTTTTTTAGAGAACTTAGATAACTGTTATGCAGATTATTATCATCTTCTGAAGCTTGAATTTTAACTAAATTTAAATTGTTAGATGAATCATTTTCAAATTTAGATTGAAAATCTTTTGAAGCATTATCATCAAAACCTAAATCTCTCTGTCCTCCGGTCATTGCGAGATATACGTCAGCTAAAATTTCTGAATCAATCAGTGCGCCATGGTAGCTTCTGTCATAACCGGTAATTTGATATCTATCAGTCAAAACTTCCAAACTATTTCTTTGACCTGGATGTTTTTCTCTTGCGATTGATAGAGTATCAGTAATTTTACTTACGTAATCTTCAATTTTTATATCAAGATCTACCAATTTGAGCTCATGATTCAAAAATCCAATATCAAACTCAGCATTATGAATCAATAATTCTGAATCTTTAATAAAATTCAAGAAGTCTTGATACACGTCTTTAAATAATGGCTTGTCGGACAAGAAATCATCAGTTAATCCATGAATCTTAAAAGATTGCCCTACTGCTCTCTCTGGATTCAAATAAATTTGGTAAGAATTCTTTGTTAACTTTCTATTAACTAATTCAACACCTGCAATTTCAATAATTCTGTGATCATTAGCAATATCTAATCCGGTAGTTTCTGTATCTAATACAACCTGTCTCATTCCAACTCATCTATTCCTTTATTAGCCAAAGCATCAGCAATATCATTTTCTCTGTGATTGCTGTGCCCTTTCACCCAAAACCAACTTATATCGTGGTAATTAACCATTTCATCGAGCTCTTTCCATAATTCTGAGTTTTTAACTGGTTTTTTTGAAGCATTTTTCCAGCCATTTTTTTTCCAATTTATAATCCATTCGGTTATTCCATCTTTTACATATTTTGAGTCTGTGTGAAGTTCAATAATCGTAGGATTTTTGAAAAACTTTAAAGCTTCTATGGCTGCAGTAAGCTCCATTTTATTATTTGTAGTATTGAAACTTCCACCATAAATTTCTTTTTCCTTCCCATCTTCAATAATAAGTGCTCCCCAACCACCTAACCCGGGATTGCCTTTACAAGCACCATCTGTAAAAATCTTAATTGTATTTTCAGACATCTATTAGAAAGAGATAGATGTTAATATTACTTTAAAAATGATTTCTAACATAGAAGCTATACCGGCATTTTCAGATAATTACATTTGGACCTTAGTAAAAGGTAATTCAGCAGCTGTTGTAGATCCTGGCGACGCATCAGCAGTTGATAATTTTCTTAACGAAAATGATCTAAACCTAGAATCGATATTAATTACCCATCATCATTATGATCACACTGGAGGGATAATCGATCTTGCATCGAGATGGAACCCAAAAGTTTTTGGTCCTAAAGGAGGTCACATAAACGGTATTGACTTAGAGTTATCAGAAAATGCAAAGATTGAAATCTTAGATACAGAATTTTGTATTTTTGAAACTCCAGGTCATACGCTCGATCACATTGCCTATTATTCTGAAGATATAGATTCATTGTTTTGTGGGGATACCCTTTTCTCCGGCGGATGTGGGAGACTTTTTGAGGGGACTCCTCTACAAATGTTTAATTCGTTAAAAAAGTTTTCTGATTTGCCCGAAGAAACCAGAGTTTATTGCACTCATGAATATACATTGAGCAATTTAACCTTTGCATTAGAAGTAGAACCTAATAATGATGAACTGAAAAAATATTTTGAAGAAGTTAGCACCCTGAGAGATTCAAATAAGATGTCTTTACCGTCTAGTATAAGTCTAGAAAATAAAATTAATCCTTTTTTAAGAACATCTATTGAAGAGGTTAAAGCAAACGCTGAGAATTATGCTAATAAAAAAGATTTACAACCGGTGGAAGTCCTAGCAACAATTAGAGACTGGAAAGATAACTTTTAATATGCATAAACATCTTCTTCTTTTTTTTGGATTTCTTATAAGTTTTTCTTCACTGGCACAATCTTCTGATGATTTATGGGGAGATATAAGAGAGAGAATGGTTTTTGATCATGTCTTAGATCATCCCTCGGTTCAATATGAATTGGAAAAATACACTGATAATCAATATGTTATTAATCGACTAGCTAAAAATGGACAAAGATATCTTTTTTATACTGTTAGTGAATCTATAAACAGAAACCTTCCGGTTGAGCTTGCTTTGCTGCCTTTTATAGAAAGTCAGTTTGATCCTTATGCTCAGTCTTCTACAGGAGCATCTGGAATTTGGCAATTTATCTTAAGCACTGCTAGAGAACAAAAACTTAAAAAAAACTGGTGGTACGATGGCAGAAGAGATATCGTTGCTTCTACTGGCGCTGCCTATGATTATTTAACTAAGCTACACTCCAAATATGATGACTGGTTGCTTGCAATAGCTGCTTATAATGCTGGTCCCAATAGAATTTCAAAAGAAATAAAGAAAAATTTAGCTAAAGGACTCCCCACTGATTTTTGGTCTCTGAATCTACCAAAAGAAACTAAAGCTTATGTTCCAAAGCTTCTTGCATTAGTAGAGGTCATTAAAAATCCGTCAAAGTTTAGTGTAGATATTCCTTTTCTACCTAATAGATCTTATTTTCAACTTGTTACTCTTCCGTCTCAAGTTGACCTTATGCAAGTAGCGAATATTTCTGGACTTAAATTAGAGGTTATATACGAGCTCAATCCAGGTTTTAACCAATGGGCAACTGATCCAAATGGTCCTTTTCATATTTTATTGCCTGTCGGAATCGCCGATAGATTTCAGGTAATCCTTGACAATACTGATCCGACAGAACTTGTGCAATGGGATAAATATTTAGTAAAAAAAGGTGATACGCTTACGTCAATAGCAAAGAAATATCTTATTGATTTTGCCTTGTTAAAGGAAATTAATGGCTTCAAAGATGACACGATTTATGAAAACGAGGAATTAATCGTGCCGAGAGGTCCCAGCTGGATCAAGGACTATCTTAATAAACCAGATATTTATTATGTTAAAGCAGGAGATAGTATGTGGTCGATTGCAAAAAAATTTAACGTAACAATTAGAGACTTATCAATTTGGAATGATCTAAATCCAGAAAAATTTCTTCTTACCGATACTAAAATCCTAATTTATCCTAAATATTTTAAAGAGATAAAGCCAAAACCTGTCCCTAAAAATAATATAGCTTATCCTGTCAAAAGAGGTGACAGTATAATTAAAATATCTAATAAATTTGGCATCCCAAAAGAATGGATACTTAAATGGAATGACATTCCTGACGAAACTTTAATATATCCCGGCCAAATAATTGAATTAAAGCTTTCAGAACTAAATTAATTTTCCAGTTTTTGAGTATCCCTTGGATCTAAAATATCTCTCAGTCCGTCTCCTAAAAAGTTTAATGCAAACAAAGTAAGAGAAAATAAAAAAGCTGGAAAGATAAGTAACCACCAATACTCTTCCATGGTATTTGCGCCCTCTCTTATGAGAATGCCCCAGGAGCTATCAGGCGGCTGTACACCAAGTCCTAGAAAACTTAAAAAAGCTTCCAAAAGCATAAATTGAGGTACTAATAATGTTGAATAAATTATTACGGTACCCAAGACATTTGGGATTATGTGCCTTGTTAAAATTCTAAATGAGCTAGCACCCATAACTTGCGCAGCAATGACAAATTCTTTTTTCCTTAACCCCAATACTTGCAATCGAACAATTCTTGCCATCGAGAGCCAGCCGAAAGCTCCAATTGAAATAAACAAAAAATAGATATCTCTTCCAAAAATAACTAGAATCAAAATAATAAAAATTACAAAAGGCAGCCCGTCCAGTATATCCACTATCCTCATCATCAAGGTGTCTATTTTTCCACCAAAGTATCCAGATACAGCACCGTAAGATAAGCCGATAGTAATCGCTACAAAGGTAGCTAAAAAACCAACAAGTAATGAGATTCTACTACCATACAAAATTCTTGAAAAAAGATCTCTTCCCAAAACATCTGTGCCAAGAATATTTTGAGAAGAAGGACTTGACGCGCCTAATAGTAAATTTTGTTCCGAGACATCATAGGGAGCTAGTAATGGAGCAAAGATTGCAATTAAAACAAGAGAAAAAGTATAGAAAAGAGAATATAAAAGCACTCTTCTCTGTCTTATCTCGCTGAATAAATCTTGCCACATTTACTCTAAGCCACCTGAATCTCTCAAAGTTGGATTTAAAAATGATGCCAAAATGTCTGAAATTAATACAAAAGTTAAAGTCATAAAAGTAAATAGAATAGATGTGCCTAAGATCATCGTGTAGTCTCTATTAAATGCTGCTTGGACATAGAAACGTCCTATTCCATTAATTTGAAATATTGTTTCTACAACAAATGATCCTGCTAAAAGTCCAGCGATTGCTGGCCCTAAAAAACTTATAACAGGAAGAATTCCTCCTCTTAGCGCATGAACAAAAATTATTCTAGTTTCAGTCAAGCCTTTTGCTCTAGCCGTTCTAATAAAATCTTGTCCTAGTATCTCTAACATCCCTCCCCTAGTAAGTCTTGCAAAAATTGCAGCATAAGCTGTACCTAAAGTAATAGTAGGAAGAATTTTATCGCCTGGATTGTCTCCCCAACCATAAACCGGAAAAAAGTCATACCAGATTCCAAAAATTAAAACCAATATTGGACCTAAAATTATTGAAGGAATACATATTCCTAATAAGGAAATAGACATAGGCGCAACATCTAGAAACTTTCCTGGATTAAGAGAAGCCAAGAGTCCTGAGAATACGCCTAAAAAAATTGCAAAAAGAATAGAATAAGCAGCAAGTTCGATTGTTGTAGGTAAACCAGACATAATTAGTTCACTGACTGTTCTTCCTGGATATTTAAACGACGGTCCAAAGTCTCCTTGAATTGCTCCATACAAATAATTAAAGATCTGAACGTGCAGTGGTTTATCTAAGTTGTATGCTTCATTCAGCTTTTCAATTATTTCTGGTGAAGCTACTCTTTCTGCATCAAAAGGACCGCCTGGAGCGGCATGTATCATTAGAAAAGTAATAATGACGACTATTAATAAAACTGGGATGTAAGTAAGTAATCTTTTTAAGATTAATTGAATCAAAATTTTATTCCAAGCTTAAAAATTGATAAGGGTTGGTATCTAAAATATTGTTTTGCCAATTTTTAACCCTCTGACTAAGAAGATAAGTTCTTGTGTAAGTATATAAAGGAATCACGGGCAATTCATCAATTAATATTTTTTCTGCTTTTTCGTAAAGATTATACCTATCGCTTGTAGAAATTTCCGAAGCTGCATTTTTTAAAATATTGTCGAACTCAGAATTACTCCAGCCAGTTTTATTATTTCCTCTATTTGTAACCATCATATCGAGAAAGGTAAATGGATCTGGATAATCTCCTATCCATCCAGCTCTTGAGATGTCAAATTCTCCTTGAGTTTCTCTAGTTAGATAAACTTTCCAATCAACATTTGTTAAGACGACGTTTAGACCTAAATTTTTTTTCCACATTTCTTGTATAGCTTGAGCAATTTTTTGGTGTCCTTCTGATGTGTTATATAAAATTTCCAAAGGCGGATTATTTACATCGTATCCACTTTTTTCTAAAAACTCCTTAGCTTTTATAGGGTTAAAATCTAACTTAGTTTTTGGGTTATACCCGGTTTCGTCAGGAGGAGTAAAAGAATAAGAAATTTTCTGATTTCCTTTTAAAATACTTTTGACTATCAGCTCTCTATCTATAGCTAAAGATAATGCCTTTCTAAAGTTTAAGTTATTCAAAGGATATTTATTTGTATTTATTCTGTAGTAGTAAGTGCCAAAATAATTATGCTCATAAAGTTCATCAGGTCTATCATCTCTATATCTGTTTATCTTTTCTGTGGGAACAGTATTTGCTAAATGAATACCACCAGACCTAAAGAGTCTATCTTGAGTAAGTTCATTATCTATTGGAATGAATTCAATTCCATTAATTTTATTTTCAGAATTTCCCCAATAAAGATCATTTCTAGAAACCCTCAAAGCTTTGTTTATTTCCCAAGACATAAGTTTGAAAGGACCGTTACCTACAAAATTATCTACTCTTGTCCATTGGTTATTTCTGCTGATCATTCCTCCATATTTTTCAACTGTTTCTGGATGTACTGGCCAAGTTGAATAGTGCGTTAATATATTTAGGAAGTAAGGAGTCGGATTTTCTAGCTCAACTTTAAGCTTGTTTTTAGTTATCGAAATTCCTACCTGACTAAAATCCTTTATATCGCCTTTGTGAAATTTTTCAGCATTCTTAATGACATAAAGCATGTCGGCATATTGAGCCCCTAGATCAGGGGAGAGAATTCTCTCCCAAGAATAAACAAAATCTTCTGGTTTAACTAAATCTCCATTCGTCCATTTAGCATCGGGATTAAATATAAATGTATAAGACAATCCATCATCGCTAATGTTCCAATCTTCTGCAACTCCAGGAAGAACACCGTTATTTTTTGGATTAAAAACTACCAATCCTTCTAACAATGCAAGAAGAATTTTATGTTCTGGAACGCCAGTGACTAAATGAGGGTCAATACCAGATGGTTCAGTACCGTTTCCCAAAAGAAGAATTCCTTTTTCAGAATATATATCAACTTTTGATTTTTGTTCAGTACTTCCAGAACAACTTATTAGAAGTATAAGAAAAACTACTAAAAACCTCATTAATTTATCCTCTTAGAAAAATTGAGAAAAATAAATCTACCTAATGGATCATAATAGGATGGATAAGTATTTGCGTTACCAGGTACGTAATCGATAGATTTTCCGTTTAAAGGAGGATTTTTATCTAATATATTATTTATTCCAAAAGAAAGACTAATGTCATCGACCAGATCAACTGAAAAATTCATATCTAAATAATAAAAACTATTGAAATTGATTGGATTTGTTGAGTTTGAATCCTCAACGCTATCCAGATAGCGAAAAGATAGATTGGTAGATGCATCAAAATTAGAAATTTTGTAAATAAAATTAAGAGATAAAATATTTTGTATTTCCGGTGAAGGAAGACCACATATATTTTCATATTTACCTTTACACTCATTTACCGAAGAATTTGGAAATAGTTTTATGTTATTTTTATGAAGGTAAGAAAAAAAATTAGTTAATCTAATTTCTCCAAACGACATAGGCATATTTTTAGTTATTCTTATGTCTAGACCCAAGATTTCTTGACTTGAAATATTTAGGCTAGGTCTAGATATTTTTCCAATCCCTTCATAAAAAGTACCAGTTGTTGTATTCCTTTGTATAAGATCACAGAAATAAGCATCGCCTGATTCCAAACAGCTATTTAAAATAAAGGAGGCTTGAGGCGAATCAATTTTGTCTTTAATTAGAATAGAATAAAAATCTAATTCAAGTTCTATTTCTTTGGTATAAATAAAACTTAGACTATTGGTTGTGGCAGTTTCAGGTTTTAAACCTACATCTCCACCAATTAAAGTATTAATTTGATCTCTTTCATTTTGAATATTTCCATATTGGAGTGCAGTAACTCCAGTTCTAGAACATTCGTTTAAAGATTTAATTGGATTTGCACCAGAACAAGGATCACTATCAAGGAAAGCTTGGGATACCCTATAGGGACTATAAAGATCGTTTATATCTGGCATCCTTATTGCTCGTTGATGAGAAAATTTGAATGTATATTCGTCGTCAAATAATTGAACGACACCAAAATCATAAGTCAATGCATTTTCCTTTAAAGAATAATCAGAATAACGAATACTAAAATTTAGATTCGTATCCGATGAGAAAGGGAGATAAAACTCTGAAAAAAATTCCTTGACTCTTAGATCGCCGCTCAGATTATATTCAGGGTATTGTTGTCCAGCTCCATCGGTAAAGTCATCTGCAATTTTTTTTAAATTTAGTTTTCTGTATTCAATACCTAATGATAAGTCTAAAGACTCTAAATTTTTATTTCCCAAAATGAAAGATTTTGAAGAAATAAACCTGTACTGGTCTTCTGATAATTCAGCATCAACGTCTAGAGTAGTTGATATAAAATCCAACGCTTCTTGAGTAACTCCTAATGAAGCAGATTCTTTTATTTTTCCGTCAGTCACAGTGAATATATTCCATGGTTTGCAGTTACTTCCCGTAGCGCAAGAAGGATTTAAAGCTGTTCCAGTTACATTTAAAGCCTGAGCTGCTCTTGATTTAGAAATATCGTTTAAATATGAAAAATTAATTTTAGTTTTTGAATTTTGATAATCTAAACTGTATGTCCATTCGTTAGATAATTCTCCTTCCACATTGAACATAAACCTATCTGTCGAGTTTTTAAAACTTCTCTGTCTTGGATTCCCTTCAATATTTCTTCTGCTTATATATAAAGGAGTGGTGTCAGTCAATCCAAGACCATTATCAGTGCAAATGGTAGTAAATTGTTGATTAGATAAAAATGGATTGTTGCAGGGCAGTTCTACAGATAGTCCAAAAATTCCAGAATAATCAAGCTGAGCAATAGTTTTATAGGAGGAACTAAAATAATCAATATTAAAAGTATGTTTATTTAAATTTTCGAATGTTAATAAAATGCCAAAATCATGTTTTTTATCCGGTCGAAGAAGATGATTTTTGGATGCAAAATTATAACGAGTTGTGCCTGGAGCAAAAGAATCATTTAGAACATAAAAAGTATCTCCGCCTACTGCATTTTCAGTAAATTTTCCTTCAGGGGATGTCGAAGAACCTCGACAAGTTGCATTTCCACTCAAAGCGCAAACACTGATATCTCGTTGAGACCAGTTAACTTCTTCGGTATTTCTGTAATTTATGTAGGAAGTTAAGTGTATATTCTGAAAAATTTCATAGCCTAATGAGATTTGAATTGCATCATTGTGTCCATCTGAAACTGATTTGGGTGCCAAGTTATAGCTATTTGAAGTATGCAAAGAACGTAATCTCTTATCATCATTTTGATGATTATAAAAAGAATGTTGATAGGAAATATCAACACCAGAGAACTTTCTATCTAATTGAAAATTAATAACTCCCCCGATTGCATCTGATCCATAAATAGTTGATTTCCCACCTGTTAGTAGATCAACTTGCTTAATCAATGACATAGGGATTTGGCTTAAATCTTGTTCTGAAGTACCGCTCATAGGCATTCCAGGAGAAAGTCTTTTTCCATTTAACAAAATTAGTGTTCTGGTTCCCCCCAGACCTCGTAAACTGACCGATGCAGTTCCAGATGCTTTATTTGAATGATAAGAAGAGTTACTAGGATTTATTTGAGGAAGAAAACTTAAAAAATTCTCAATATAAAGAGTTCCTCGGCTTTTAATATCTTCGTTATCGAATGAAGATATTGGGTTCGCAATTAATATAGAATCATTTTTAATTGTACTTCCTGTTACATAAAGATCCTCGGTAACTTCTGACATTAATAAGCCTCCAAAGAAAAAGGCTATAAATAAAGAAAGTGAATTTCGCATAAAAGAAAACGATTATATTTGATTTAAATTGCGATAAAAAATTTTTTTTTCATGTGAAATGTTAATATTAATTTTTATGTCCTTTCTTAAAGATAAAAAATTCTTAATTGTTGGAGTTGCTAATAAATTTTCTATTGCATCTGGTATAGCTAAGTCTATGGCGGATCAAGGGGCGGATTTATTTTTATCTTATCAAAGTGATCGACTTTACAAAAAAGTTTTACAGGTCGGAGAACCTTTAGGTTGTAAAAATTATTTTGAGTGTGATGTAAGCGATGACAACTCAATAGATAACTTGATAAAAGAAATCGAAAAAAAATGGGGATTTTTAGATGGAATTGTCCACGCAGTAGGATTTGCTCCTGCAAATGAATTAGAAGGAAATTTTGTTGATGTAGCTACAAGAGAGGGCTTTAAGATTGCGCATGACATAAGTGTCTTCAGCTTTACTGCATTAGCTCAGAAAGCAAAATATTTAATGAAAGGTAGAAATGCAGCTTTATTAACTCTTTCTTATTTAGGAGCTCAAAGAACCTTACCTAATTACAATGTCATGGGGGTTGCAAAAGCAGCATTGGAGTCAACGACAAGATACCTTGCGAATAGTATGGGAGAAGATCAAATAAGAGTTAATGCTATTTCTGCTGGGCCAGTAAAAACTTTAGCTGCTTCAGGAGTAAAAAGTTTTAAAAAAATGCTTTCTTATAATGAGTCACGAGCTCCACTAAAAAGAAATATTACCACTGAGGAAGTTGGAAATGCTGCGGCTTTTTTATGTTCAGACCTTGCAAGCGGCATTACTGGAGAAATCCTTTATGTTGATGCTGGCTTCAACATTACCGCAATGGGCGACTTATCTGAAACTAATTAATATAAGAGTTTGATTCTAATTCATTAAAAAATGTCTCTATATAAGATCTTGCATTTAGAGACTTCAAAGAGCTCTTAGCAGTTACCCTTTCTTCTTTTTTCGCTAGATTTTTTGAATTCTTAATTTTTGTTAATCTCACTATATAAATGTCTCCATTATCTTGAGAAGAGATAAAAACTGGCTTATCTAAGCTTACTGTAAATAAATCTCTCAGAAGATTATCAGGTAAAAGACTGCTGTCTCTTTTTATTAAAGAATAGGAATTAAAGTCTGAAATTTTATTTTCTTTTGCTTTTTGTTCAAATAATTTTAGTTCATCTAAGATAGTAATTTGTGCTTGTTCTTTTTGAAGAATTTCTATAATTTCAGGTTCAGATTCTGATAGTGAAAGTAAAGTTTCATCTTTAACTTTACTAACTTCGTAAAGGATAAAATTCCCATTACCATCTTCGAATGGACCAAAAAATTCGTTACTAATTTCAGTTTGACTTAATAAATCTTCTGATAAATCAAAAGAAAGCAGTCTCTCCGGAATATTAGATTGATTAAAAAGATCGGTTTCTTTTATTTTAAGGTCAAGATCAGAGGAGACTAAATTAAGATTTGAAGAAATATAACTATCTTCAATTGTTGATAATAATGTATCGAGTTTTAACTGAGATTTTTCAAATAAAATAAGATCTTCAATTTCAGAATCTGTAAGTAATAATTCATTTTTTTCAGTTATTTTTAAAATATGAAGAGAACTCGACATTTCAATAACATCTGAGAGCTCACCTACTTTTAAATTCCTAATTTCCCTTTCAAATTCATCAGGAAAAACTGTGCCATCTGTAAAACCTAAATCTCCTCCAAGATTGTTACTACCAAAATCATCTGAATATTCTAAAACTAAATTCTCAAAAGCCTTAGAGTTAGAGAGTTGCTCCAAAATTGAATCAGCAATATTTAATTTTTCAATTTTTTCTTCCTCGGAAGAGAAACTTAATTGAATATGGCTCACGCGAGTCTGAGAGTCTTGCCTGCTCTCTTCTAATAAACTTCTTTCCCGGGAAATTTCTTCTTTACTTACAATTAAGGATTCTTTGAAGACATCATTATTTAAATAGATATATCTTATTGAAACCTTTTTTGGCTCTATAAATCTAAATTGATTTTGTTGATAAAAGTTTAAAATGTCAGACTCAGGTATTTTTTCATTATCAGCAATTTTATCTAGATCTAATTTATAAAAACTTAACGATCTTTGCTGATTCATTGCTCTGATGAAGCTCAAAGCAGAGGATTCTAAAGAAAATTCAGATTTAGAAATAAAGTCACTTAATATATTTGCTAAATATTTTGACTTAACTAATTCTCTATAATCATTCACAGAAAGACCAAGACGAGCCATGTATCCAGAAAACAATGCAGTATCGAACTCGCCATCTGTATGGAAAGATATATCTTTGGCTATAGTATTATTAATAAATTCTTCTGAAAGATTCATTCTAAGATCAGAGGCCTTCTGATATAAAAGTTCTTTAGAAACAATAGAGTTTTTTGCTATATCCGTAATAACTTCTTCAGAAACCTCACCTTCAGAAAAAAGAGAAGCTATTCTATTGAATTCTAAATTAAACTCCCCAAAAGAAATTTTTTTGCCATTCACACTTAATGGAGAATTTGCTGGCGCTGAAGGATCAGTTAAAAATCCTCCAAAAGTTGCGACAAGACCAAATATAAGTATGGCTACAATAATTGAAGAGCCCGAAGAAGAAAGGCCTTTTCGAATATTTTGAAGAGCAGACATTAAGCGATTATAAAATAAAAACGCGCCCTAAAAATAGGACGCGTTTTAAAAAAATAAGTTTATAAACTATCTTTGAGACTTTTTCCGGCTTTAAAGCCAACACCTTTTGATGCTGCTATTTGGATAGTTTCGCCAGTTGCAGGATTTCGTCCCATTCTAGCTGCTCTTTCTCTTACATTAAAAGTTCCAAATCCAACAAGTGCGACTGAATCTCCTTTGCTTAAAGCTCCGGCAATTGAATCTAGTACAGCATCTAATGTTCTACTGGCTTCTGCTTTTGAGGTATCAGTTGCTTCAGCAACTGCTTCTATTAATTCGGCTTTATTCACTAGTCTCTCTCCTAAATAAAGTAGTTAAAATCTTTAGACACAATGTCAATAAAGTGATTTAGACATGTAGATATATTTCTGTCAAGCGAGTTTTAAAGCCTAAA
>MDSV01125743.1_pt1 | contig 15065 bp, 13 predicted proteins | sample 810851 | NCBI WGS metagenome assembly MDSV01 (sample SAMN05326640, study PRJNA326480) | marine metagenome | isolation source: seawater | place: Atlantic Ocean: North East | collected 2012
ACAGCACTACCACCACATTCTCCTGAACAGTCTATATCGAGTACACAGTTTCCATCACAATCAAAACCTGCAGCTGCATAGTCACAAACTGTATTTAAAGCAGAAGTACATGTACCTACTACTATTGAATCTACATCAGTAGGGTCATTACGATAATGAAAACAATCTTCACCATCATTAAAATATGATTCTCCGTTGTTACACGCACTACCGTCTGCACAACCTGTACATGCACCGTTTGTAATATCAGTATTACAATAATTATGTAAATGGTCGTAAGGTGAATCTGTACCTGGGCAACAACCACAATAATCCATAGTACCAGTACCTGGTCCAAATGCATCACCTCCACAATCACCACAATAGTCTACAACAGTATCTCCACCACATTCACCAGAACAATCAACATCAACTAAACAGTTACCATCACAATCGTAATTGTCTAAAGGATGCTCACAACTACCATTATCAGAGGTGGCATTAGAATCGTAGTTACATGCCAATTCATCCGTACAACCTCCTAAACCAAAAGTTGGTATAATTTGATTTAAACCACCCACTTCACTTAAATCTACTGTTGTATCATCATCTACACCTGATAATATTCCAAAATGTTCAAATTGATTATCTACACCACTTATTTCAGTACATTTGAGTTCACTACCAGTTCCATTATAAGGAATAACACTTACATCTACTCTTGTGTTATTTGGAAATACATACTCAACTGTTTCAAGATTTATAGCAGTACCTGCTGCTTGTGGAATAAATTGTGACCTAACTGTACCATCTGCAGATTGACATGTAAGACCTGCACAATTATCAGCACACCCAATAAGAGTTTGTAATGAAGTTGCAGGGTCTTCAGTATATAAACAATAATGGTCTAAATTTGGGGGAGGCCATTGTACATCTATACCACCTTCAAATGATATACTTTGTAATTGCATATAGACTTTTATCATAATTCAGGCTCCGCTTGATTTAGTTTTAAACAAAAACTATTATTTTCTTGTGGTTTAAATATATATCCTTTACCTGATTCTAAATACACCATACCAGAAAATGAACCAAAACTATATGTATCAGTACCTGATTGATATACACTACCATCTTGTGAATATTGATAAGTTCTTAATTTTGCATTAGTTAAATACTGTTCAATCGTGGTACTATCTAATATTTGTTGTGAAGCACATGTTTCATACATTGAGACCTTTAAAGTTCTTGCAGTAGGATATGCTCTACATCTACCATAGGCATAACCATATTCAAATGCACATTCTGAACCATCTACTTGACCAACGCAATCAGCATCAGCTGATGTACCATCAAATTGTGTTGTATCACATAATAATATATCTGAGGATGGTGGTAATGTATTTGCAATATAATTCCATTCTCCACCTTCAATCCAATCACCTTCAAATTCAACAGCATCTTCTGTTAGTGGTATTACTATTTCAGTTCTTTCACCATTTTCTGTTGTTAGTGCAACAGTATATGTACCCCAATCACCATACTCATGAGGAAATGTTAATAAAGTATTAACTGGAACAGTAGTTGATATTAAATTTGAACTATCACCCCATGATACAGTAATAGGTCGATTTAAATTTTCTTCTAATGGTTGATAATTGTAATCAATATATGTAAAATCCAATTCTACAGTACGATTTTCAAATATTCTTAAAGCGTTAACTTGTATAAAATCTTCTAACTCTGGTAAAAATTCTGCTATATTAACATCAAAACTAACCGTATCATTAAGTGTACCATCATTATAAAGTTCTACTGTAATTGTATAGTTTCCATAATTACTATAAGTATATTCTGAAGTTAACACTTCAGTAAAATCTGTAATCATTGTAAAACTTTCACTAAGTTGTCCTGTTCCCCAATTAATATTTATAGTTGGGTTTCTATCATCAAAATTATCGATATCTATAACTTCAAACCCAAGAGATAATGTTTTATCTGATATGTTTATATTATTAATAGCTATTTGTTCTGCCAAATCTAATTCGGGTAGTTGTTCTTGGTCTGGTGGTGGACAAACTTCACCTGCTTCTGGACATATTCGACTACCATCTGGACAACTTCTTCCATAATCACAATATATGATGGGGTCACTACTCTCATCTGCATTTGGATTATAATTGCATGCACTCGGGTCTACACAACCAAACATAATAACTTCATCTGCTCCATCATCTTCTTCATCAACATCAAATGTACATGTTCCATCATCTTCAGTTGCTCTCATATCATAATTTAATGCTGCAGGATATGTACATCCATATACAACATCACTACAACATTGATTACAACAAGGAATAAATTCTGGCCGTTGTTGTGACTCTAAACAATAATCACATTCAAATATATAACATGGAACAGGACATTGCATAGGTTGTGGTGGTGCTACATCTAAATATTGAACACAATCACCAATATTATATCTTTCATGGATTCCTTCACCTGGTATAATTGGTATTTGACCTGTTTCATTATATTCTGTTAAAAAAATTGAAAGTTTTTGTACATCTTGAGGGTTAACGGTTTCATCACCATTTATATCACACTCTGGTTTATATCTTGGTAAACCTGGTATAGATTCTATAATCTCACCCATAAATTGTAAATCGTAGGTACTAATCGTACCTTCATTAGGATATATTAACACACCGGTATAATCACACGCACCTAAAATATAACCACCATCTAAATAACATTGAAAAAAATCTCTTATCGGTACTTCTATAATATCAGGTTCTGGCTCAGGTATCGGTGTAAATAAACTTGTATCTATTGATGCCTGTGGTGCTGTAAATGATATTGGTACAGTTACTTCGGGTCCACTTTGTACTGAAGTAAATGTTTGATACATATTACCAGGAACAAGTGTAGTATCTATACCATATTGAGGAGCAAAATACCCCCCACTATCACTACTTACCATTAAAATATCATTTGTATAATTAGCAAAAAACTCAGTTGCTGGTATTTCTACATTACCATTATATGGTAAAAAGTTAACCATTAAATGTTCTAGTGTTATTCCAGCCGATTCAATATCTATTGGACATCCTGTCACAGAAATAGTTTGTGGAGTAGTACCTTGCAAGAACAATTGGTAGCCATCTGTTACATCGATACTTCCAATTTGATTGATTCCAAAAGTAGGAGCATAATATTGACCCGAATCGTTTACCATAACTAAGATATCTGATTCACCAAATATTGATTCAACTGATAGATTGTCAGGTATAACATTAAATCCTATTTGATTCATTTGAAGTGGTTGTAGTTCAATAATTTGTGTTTCATCTTCTACACCTTCGACACATTCTACTGTATTTCTCGAAGAAGTAGTAGATGGTGTTGAGTTAGAAATTTCCGAAGGTAGTATTCCAGATTGTAAGGCACCAACAATAGATAAGAATTTTTCGTTTTCTTGACTAATCAAATCTTGAATTTGTTCAAGTGTTAAATTTAAATTGTTTGGTGGCATTTGTGCTACCCCCTATTAAGTCTTATAACCACGAGCTCGTAATAAATCACTTTTTGATATAAACTCTACTTTACATTTTGCTCCAAAACCTGAATAATGTGTAAAAGAACCAATACCATCACCTGGATTTAATGATGAGTTTAAGTTTAATATTGCTTCATCATCCGATTGTAATACATAACCCCCTCTTTCTACATTACCTCTCCAAAAATCACTATAGTATTGTAAACTGGTTAGTGCATTAGGTCCACAATCATCACCACTACCACAACTACCTCGATATGTTGTAGAGGCATCCTCATCAATATTAGGATTATAGTTTGCTACAATAAAAAACCATTCATTAAAATCAATTGGAACTCTTGTATATTGCAAAATTTTATTTGGATAATAATGTGTTTCATCATAATTTTCGTTTTCTGCATTACCCAATGTCCAAAGAGGTGCAGTTGGTATTGTTCCTTGAAAATTTTCAACATCAATAAATTTGTTACTTCTTGCATCTTCAGACTTTGGGTCATCTTCATTATCATAGTAATAATCATCCGGGTCATCATCTGGATTTTGAACTACCTGTGGGTCTGCTGTTTTTATTCTTTTAGAAACATAACCTTCTTTACCTTTTGTCATTCCAACATGAGAATCTCTTATTGGACCACGAGGAAATTCATCCGATGGTGCCTCTCTTACTACTAATCTTATAAATCTTTCATAATCAGATTTTTCAAAGTAATCATTAGCACTTGAAAAATATTCATTGTAGTTTGAAGATAAACTATTATATACTCCGACATCTACACATTTTTGCATATGTGCATTATATTCCTCATCGTAATTATCTTGATTAATCCAATCAAGTTCTGATTTACAATCTATATACTCTTTCCATGTAAATAATTTATCTTCTCTTACTTGTGAGTCACGATGTATAGAAAAGGTTTCTAATGAAAAACCCTTTGGATTATTTTTACGATATGGATTTCCGAAATTAAACAAAGTACCACCTTGTTTTTTAGTTAAAAATTTAACCCACATTGTAACAGTAAAACCAGTATCTAACCATTTCGGGTCATTTTCATCAGCACCTATTAAACCGACATCTCCACCTTCTTGATTTCTTATTATAATAGATTGATTTAGATTTCTTATCTTTATATATCCAGGTGCCTTTTCTTCATAATCAGGTCTTTCATCTACTATAGTAGGGTCTATTTTTTTATCAATATCAGTTAAATAAGTATTTAATTGATTTCTCAACGATTCTACAGTTTGACCTACATTTGAAGATTGTTCTTCTGCATTTCTATCCAACCTTACAATATTTCCATCCTCTGGATTAAATATTATATCACTGGTTGACGAATGATTATTTTGATTTGTTTCTAACTCTGTACTCCAAGTATCATTAATACCATCACTATCTACATCAAAATTAAACTCTGGAACATCACCAATTAAAAGATTTATTTCAGAAAATATTTTATTAATTCTTTCTTGTCTTGTTACCTGTCTTGGTATGAGTTCAAAAATTGTTGTATCTAATATTTCTTTAGCTTTTTCTGAATCAATTAGGGGTGTTGTTTTATCAAAAGTTATAAATTGACTTATAAATGTTAATACCGTATCATCTATTGATAATCGAGAATAAGGGTCATCTGGAGAATATGCACAACTTTCATTGTTTACAAATTGTACTACCCATGATTCTTCATCCCATGTATATTCTTGACCGTTTTCTTCACTTAAATGTTCCCATCGCATTTGAGTTGCCGGGTCTATAAAAATATAAGATGAACTACATACAGTTTCACCTTCATCATTTGTAATAAATTCTCCTTGACAAAAACACGAACTTAAAACTTCGATAAATTCATCAAACTCAGTTCCATAGTTTTGATAATCTTCTTGATATAAAACAATGTTACCTTCTTCTTCATTACCTATTTGACCTGTAATTGGATTTAATTTTTTTTGATATTCTTGAGGATTAAAATTCGGATACTCCGTAAATATTAAATTAACAAGTTTATCTATAAAATCTTCTTTCCATTGATTTTTTTGATTATTAGTTGCCATAACCTATACCCTTTTTATTTTAAAGTCAAAATCTTCATCATAAATTATTTCCTGTCCATCATCATATTTTAATTTATATAATATTCTGTAAACTCTATCTGGATGAAATCCATTCATATATTGTGTAAAGTAATTTGATGTTGTATCTATACTCATAGATGTATATGCACTAAATGGAACTACGGTTTCACCGGTAGCAGTATCAATTATAGAATATGAACCACTACCCTCTGAAATATAAGAACCTGTTAAACTATTTACTGCATAAGAATCAGAGAATGTTTTCTTTACATATCTTTTTCTAGCACTTACTCTAAATTTTACTTTATCTGTTTCTCTATAATAATCTCTAAGACCTTTCATATAGAGAAGTACATCTGTACCACCAGTTAAATCTAACACACTCATACTACCTGTTTCATCAGTAGAATAACCTTTGTGGTCATCCCACTTCACTTCCAATCTTGGTGAGTATATTGTATGTGTGTCTGATGAGAAAAATTTAAGTTGACCGAATGTTTCATTGTCTGTTTCTTGACTTCCACTAAATTTTAATATCAAACCATTGTTTGGTATTCTACCATCTAACCAATGATTTACTATATCTGTTACATCCACATTCACATCAGGAGATTGATATGAAAATGTTTGAGAACCACTTGTGGCACTATAAGGATTATCTGCGATTGCAATACTCGAAGAATAAAAAGTACCTCCATATACTCGTGTATTGTTTACATCTCTCCACTCTAAAGGTGTAGAGTTTGGTTTATTAAATCTATATTCCCAACTACAACCATTTGTAACTTTAGGATTATCACCAAATTTACCAACACCTTCATCCCATGAACCTGATATTGGATGTACTATTAATTTATACTCCTGAGATAATTCTCGGTTACCTTCTGCCTCATATAATCTTAAACTATATTTTGCACTTGCACTTGGAATTAAACTTTGAGTTATTTTACTTTGCAAATCTGTTAGATTAAACTGTATTAAGCCTCGCGTAGAATGGTCGTAAGATAAGTTGTGAAATTCTTTTTTAATTTCAAGTATTTGGTCTTTACCAAAATTTTGGTCGGTGTATGATGTTCCATCGATTTTATTAGAACCGCTTGATATCCAAGTATCTTGTGATGGGAAAATAAAATAATGCATTATAATATGACTCCTCTTATGTTTCTATTTGGGTTTTTTAATTCAAATACAGCAGGTTCTTTTGGTGGAAGTATTAAACCATTTCTTACAAATGCACCAGAACCTTTTATATAAAAAGTATTGAAATTATATTTCCATCCATATATACCTTTATGGTTTTCATCATCTGATGTGTAATCTATTGTTGCACCTCCATCTGTAATATCATATTCTTTATCATATAAAAGTACATTATTACTACCTTCTATAAAACTATCTGCATGTACTAAATCATTAAAATTTTGAGTTAACTCTACATAATTAACCGACCTAACTCCATCTACATCCATCAGTTCATATTCTAAATCTGATGTATATATCGTCTGTCTAAATTGCATTTTATCAATATTAAAATATTCTTTTATTTTTTGTATGCACTTTAGTTTGACATCAGATTTATTAGCAGAACGATGTGCTACAATTTCAAATGCAACACCAAAATTAATTATATATCCATCTAATATTGAAACTTGGTCTGTCATCATTCTATATTCTGCTAAATAATTTTTTAAATTAACTTTTAATGGGTGTACCTCTGCAGTTTCAGCATCAGCTGATGCCGGTAATGTAGTTAAATGTTTTTGGTCGTTATATGCCAATACATAACAATCTACAGTTGGTATCTGATTCCCATGTTCTGTATCTGAAAAAAGTAAATCAAATTCTTCTTGATTTATTGTACCATTGTCATCTACTGCACTTGAAAGGTTTGAAAATAATTCTTGTGTGTTTCTTCTACCAACAAATACTTTTGCAATTTGACCAAATCTATTTGGCATCGATAATACTCTTGCTTCATAATCTTTTTGATTTACACATCTATTTTGAGATGCAAAAAACGCTTTAGCCTTTTCACGGATTTCATCTATTGATTCACCATCCGAACCACCCACTGCAGGTAATTCATTTGTAACTGTAAAAAGTGAAGAACCGTTACCCTCTATAACTTCTTTACTAGATATTGTAGTTAAATCATTAGCAGGTGCATTGGATGAAATACCACCACCAACTCGATAAGTTATAGTTAAAGTTGTGTTTGCGGGGGTTTCACCAAGTGTAATTCTACTATCACCGTTTTGTGGGTCAATACTTATACCGAGTGTATCTAAATTTGTATCACCGCCTGTAACTATACCAGTACTTCCAAGTGCTATAAAATCGTCTTCACTAAACACTCCATTCCTTAACACACCATTACCAAAGACAAGTGATGTTATGTTATTTTCATCAATTTCAGTTATAAATCTTTTACCTGTTTGTAAATACTGTAAAGAGTAAGGAACAGGAACAGAAGTTTTTGAACCATCTTCTGTAGTAAAATATTCATATGCAGTTGTTCTATTAGAATCTTCTGTATAATGTTTTTCTTGAGGTACTCTGTCTTGTGCCAAATAATCCACTTCATACCATTTATTACTATTTGAATCAACACAAGAAATTATTTCTACAACATTATCTTGTGGGAGTGCTAATTTTAGAAATTTTGTAGGACTACTTATTGTAAAAGTGGTTGTTTTTGTTTCTGCTGATATTGCTTTTACTTTTCTTGACAACTCAAACTGTGATACTACACCATCTTCATTGTAATCGTATTCCACAGGTTTAATATCAGAAGATGATGTTATTTTAAAATCTACAAAATCTAAAGTTTCAAAAACATTCGAAGTGTCTACAATAGATGTAACTCTCATTCCTTTATTAATTACCGCGGCGTTTGATAAATCTGGTACAATTTTATTTATATCACTTGTATCTGCGGCAATTATTTGTTTTACTGTTAAATCTACATACGCAGGTGATGTTGGTTTAACTTTATATCCCAACATTTTTGCTAAATTTATAACATTTTTCCTTTCTTCTGCTAGAGGTAACATCATTTCTTTGTATTGTTGGTCAAGATAAAAACTTAAAACATCACCAACATATGCACCCATTTCAATTAACATCATACCAGGAGATGTTTCATTAAAATCCTTGTAAGTATCTGGAAAATATGATTTTGCATATTCAATTAAAGTATTTTTTAAACTTGTAAAATCTTTATTTGTATATTTTATATTAGTTTTTTTAAATTGTTTATCTGAGTATGGCATATTATTCTCCGATGATAACTTCTATGGAATCTAAAGATTGATTATTTCTATTAATCCCAAACATTATTTTTATAGTTATTGTATTTTTACCAATGGCATCATCTTGCGCACCTGTAATTTTTAAATCTTTTATAGTAACAAAAGGTAACCATTTTCTAAATGAATTTACAATTTCATCTTCAATTAATAAATTTGTTTCTTCTGATATTGGTTCAAATAAATATTTTTTTAAATTTAAACCCAATGAAGGTTGAAGCAATCTTTCACCAACCGATGTGTTAAGAAGACTTCTTATATTATTTTTTACAGCATCAATAGTTGTTAATGTGGGTGAAAAATAACCACTCGTATTACTTCTTGTAAATGGTAAATCAATACCAACAAAAGTTTTTGTATCTTTATCTACAATAAAAGGTTTATTTGTTTTTACAGTAATAGCCATTATCTAGTACCACCTTTAATTTTTTTTAATTTTACTTTAGTTGTTTCTTCCCCATTTTCAGAAGAAAATGGATTCTTACCAATATATGCGTGACCGAGTGCCGTTAGTACACCACCTTGAGGTGTTTCACCTGCAGATGGTGTTTTTCTTAATAATAATTTTGGCATTTTTACACCAAATGTACCACTTGTAACCGTACTGACTACAGGTACTGTAGTTGCACCAGGCCCACCAGATGTTCCAACAGGAACATTACCTGGTGTACTTGTGGTTACACTCGGTAATACATCTCCAATTAAAGGACCAGCAGTATCTATTTCTTCTACTTCTAATGGTGCTCTCATTTCTGTAATAGTAAAAGTTTGTTCTTGTATAAACTCTATAATTGCATCGGTTATTTCTTTTGCAATGATAGGAATATTTCCTCTACCGTTTTCGGGTTCATCTATTCCAAGTCCTTTTGTTAATGCATCTTCTATTTTTTTTGATAATCCCATTACTTTTGTATTTTTCCTCTTGGTTGTTTATTCATTTTTTGCATTAATGCACTGTAATCTTTTGTTAATGCATCTTTTACACTATTATCAACTTTATTTGGGTCTACTCCCATAGATGCTACCATCTGTTCACCTGATGGTTTATCAGTCATTAAATCACCATACTGTGATGATAATACATCACCGGCTCGATTAGAATCGTATACCCCACCACCCATTGTTTTCCAATCTTCTGAGGCTGCTGTTTCATTTAGAACCTCATTTAAAACTGAATTATTTGTATATGATTTTTTCTCAACTATTTTTTTAGGTTGTGGTTGAGATTGAGTTGGTTGTTTCAATTCAGTTATTACCTCATGAATTGCTTTTGCAACTTCTTCTCTAACTATTTGTCTTATTGTTTTTTTTGTTTTCATACTTAACCTCTTTTATTTTTATTGTTTTTGACCATTATCTTCTATAAAGTGATATTCACTATTAAATGCAGGTGTTGCTAATTTCTTTTTTAACCCCTCTAATTTTACTTTGAGAGTTCCAGCAGCAGGCCCACCATCTGTTAGTGCCACCGGAACACCTTGAACTAATCCTGCAGCAGGTGATATAATATCAATTAACTCTTCTAAAAATAATTTAAGCTGTGTTCCCAACACAAATGGTTCTTTTTTTTCTTTAGATTGGTTACCTAAAAATAAATTACCAGTTTCTATTGTTGTTGAACCATTACTGATTATATCTATGTTGTTTCCTGCACCAAGTATAGTATTTATTTTTGATGATAATATTATACTATCGTTAGTTGAATTAAATGTAATTCTATCCGATGAAAGTAATACTTGTGGTTTATTAAAATCATAATTATATTTATCCCCACCAATAAGTCTATTAGCATCTTCAATTGTATCGGATGCTAAAACAAACGGGTCTAATATAATTTGTATATTATCACCATCACCTTCTTTTTTGTATTCTTTTGCAAAATGTTCACGAATTGTACCAGATTGTGTCATAGTAAATATTGCACCATCTTTTGTACTTTCTATAGTATTAGTTACAGACCTACCATTTGATATCATTAAATAGGGATTTATATTTCTACTACCTAATCTGATACTATTACCAAACCTACCTTCAAATACCATATCACCTGGTATATCTTTAAATGATTTTTCGTTTTTATCTAACTTATCGTTATAAGGTTTTTGTAATCTTTTAAAAGGTAATAAACCAAAACCCTTAGATAAACCCAACTTTTCAGCAATAGTTCTTTTTTTACGAAATGGATTACGATTTGGTTCAGGTTTATTCATGTGGTCTGGATTAAAGTTGGGGTTATTCATTGTGTTTATTGGCCCCATGTAATAATTAACTCCACCAAATTGACATAATAGTACCGGGTCACCTTTAGTAGGTACATCTACCATACCTCTAAATAATGGGTAGTATACTGTGTTTGCAGTACCAGCAGCAAGTGGTTTATTATCACCCAAATGTGCCTTGGCAATTATTCCATTTAAATTTCGTGGTTTATTATCCGTTGCGGCTGATTCAAAATTTGTAGCCACATCAATAACAATACCAGGTATAAATTGAAACCATACCGATTCAGTTTCTGGTCGACCTAACCAATTTTTTCTTTTGGATTTCGGTGGTGGTATTTTTACAAACGATGATGCCATATTAATTTCCTAATATATTTTTTGATTTATTTTTTATATCTTCTAACTTATCATGTCCTTCTTGGATGTGATTAACATTTTCTTGTAATGCATCTATCAAATCTTGTTTTTCTTGGTCTGATAATAACATAGATTCCTCATCACCACTTGATGATTTGGCCATAATTCTTTGTAACACACTTGCTAGTTTTACAAGTTGTTCATCGTTTTTAACTGCAACATCCATATATTCTTTTATAATGGGTGCAATCATAACCACATCATCTATAGTTGTGATGAATCCGTGTATCTCTGATATTAATAAATCTATTTGTTTTTTTCTATCAGAAGTATTCTTATAAATATCTTTTGTTAAATCACTAAAAGATTTTCCTTCAAATATTTCTTCTTTTGATGATGACATATACCACTCCAATTTATACATATAACTATTCATATATAAATATAAAGTTTATTAAAATATAAGTAAAAATAAAAAACTCATCTAAAAAGATGAGTTTTTTTTGTTTTTTGTTAATTTATAATAAAATATTAAAAAAACATTTTTTTATTTAATTTAATATCACCGGTACTTTGATATTCATTTAATAATTTTTGATACTTAGTTTTAAATACATTAACAACAGAAGTGATGTTTGAAGTATTTACATTTGTCATTTCACGAATAAGGATATATAAAGATTTTTTATTAAAATTTTCAATACCATCTCTTTTTTTAATTAATTCTAAAATGGCATATGCAACTGCAATATCTCGTTTTTTTCTAAAAATATTATGTATATGCTCATCAAAATAGGCTACTAAACAATCAGTAAAATGACCAAGTGAATCATCTTGTCTTTTATCGGTATATCTAAACCCATCGAGTACTGATATATCATCGTGTGTTTTTAATTTTTTATAATTGTTATTGTTATGTAAAATTAAATAATTTTTAGCTACAATTGAAAAATAACTAAATGCCTTTGAACCTTTTGTGTGGTCATACTTGTGAATATTCATTACAAGAAAAGCAACAACTTCATGTTTTACATCAACAAAAGGAACATCAAAGTAAGTAAATTTAAATGTGTTAATTATATTCTCAGCCAATTTATCAAATGCTGCGTGTATTTCAGTTTGATAGATTTTATTTCTTTTGCTATCATTATCACTACCATTATACCTTACTATTGCATCTTGTACTTCTGGTCCAAAGTATAATTTCTTTTTACTTTTCTTTCTTGGCATTGTTATCTCCTGTGTTGTCTGTTTCAAAAATATTATCAAGTAGTAACTGTAAATCTCTTAATTGTTGAAAAAAGAAACCAGTCTCATCGTCTGATTCATAGTGTCCTTTATTATCTACAAGTTTCATTTTTTCAGTTGCAAATGTTATTATTTGTTGAAATTGTGTTATTAAATTTTCATATTGATTTATTCTTCTTAATGAATAATAAACTAATGTAGATGAAACCACACTAATTAAAAAGAATATTACTGAGAGTGTTATCCACATATCATCTCCTAACTTGCAAACAACTCATCAAATTTATTTTTGAGGTTGTCTACTTGTTTTTGTTCTTGTTTATTTTTTGGAACTTTAGTATTAACTACTTTTTTTTCTCCATACTTCCAATTATCTCTTTCAGTTTTTGATGCTAACATATCTGCTTGATGGATAATGTGAGGTAGATTAGTTTGTAATTCAAAATCTGGATTAAATGACATATAATAAGATTTATTACCTTCATCATATAAACCATCTGCTAATTTAATTCCAATATACTCTGTCTGACTTAGTTTTATATCAAATTTTTGTAGTAACCAAAATGCTCTATCAGGTACACTCATATATTGTAATTTAGGATTATGTGTGTATATCTTACCTTGATTCTTTCTGTGCCATTCCGATTCATTGGGTATGTAATAATCCTCTACATCATCACCAACTTTTCCTAAATCATGATGCATTGTTGCAAATATCATTTCTTCTTCTGTAAAGTTTATATGTGCTCCATGGTCTTTCCATGTTTGATATACACTTTTTACAGCTCGTGTAATGTTTAAAACATGTTCAACATAACCACCTGGAAATGCGTTATGAAAATGTTCTTTACTACTTGCAGGTGCGAACATCATTCTATCTTGAAAATGTGTATACATTTTTAAAAGATTTTCTTTTCGTTCACTTGTGAAGTTATCCTCAATAAGTTTTATTAAAGATTCCCAATTGTCTTGTATTTGTTTTGCTTCTAACATATTATGCTCCTATATTCCAAAATAAAGTTTTACCTTCTATATTATTAATGTTCTGTTCTATCCACCACCATGCTTTTTTATCCCAATTAACATTACATGGGAATGGTGTTTTATACTCTTCCATTTCATCATAAAAATCATACGGTGTATCTTTTATAATTGTATTATTGGGAAAATAACATTCCCATTCTTTTAATTTATTTGTTACTGATGAAATGGTTGATGTTGATATTATATAAATTTTCTTGTTCATAATAAAATTATCCATATCAAGAAAACTTCTTATCATTCCAATACCAGTAACACCACTTCCACCAAGAATAACTAAATTATCGTAATCACTATCATCAAAAAATTGTTTTGTTTTATCATACCAATACTTGTGATATATGGGATGGTCAAATGCATATGGTAATTTTTGCCACCCTTTCTCTCTTGCCAAACCACTCATAGAATTATAAAGTATTGCCATCATATTTGGTCGTAAAGGTACAAGTTTAGCACCATATGATTCTACTTTATCTAACATTTCTCTTGGGTAATTTTTAGAATCCCCATATGCAATTCTAATATCCAATCCATATTCTTTTCCATAATGTCCGAGAACCCAACCTGTATAAGAACCCCTTACCGCCAAATGTACAAGTGGTTTGTTCCTATCAATTATCTCACTTGTCATCAGTTGTCTAACACCTTCAATTTTAGCCCATGGTGGTAAATTCAAATCACCATTATGTAAATCATCTCTTTTAACATCTACAGGTATGTTATTTACATAATATGTTTCAACAGGAGTGTTTAGGTTTAAACCCATTGTAGTAAACCTTTATCTGTTGATTTAAGTTCTCTTCTGATACTTTTATAGTTTACATTAAATCTTTTATTGTAGTTATCTCTAATAACATGTAATATATTTTTTCTATTATTAAAATTTATTTTACCATCACTCAGTATAACATCTTCTATATAACCTTTAAAGTTTGTTCCTTTTTGAAAGGCTCTTTTTGGTTGATATAATATTTCATCGGGTAGTTTATTTTTAAATGCATTAACTAATGGATACTTCCACATACTACCATTACTTGTATAATCATTTGATAAGTTTGTAGTATAGTTTAAAAACTCTGTATCAAAGAATGGTGTTCTCATTTCAATTGTTCCGTATTTCATAAATATATTATTACCTCTTAGTAAGTTACCATAAAATTGCTTATTAAACAACGCTTTTCTTATGTCACTCCAATCTGGTTTCTTACTAAACATTCTTAACATACCATATGAACCATATGCTTCATCAGAACCTTCACCTGAAAATACTACTTTAAA
>MDSV01097588.1_pt1 | contig 15064 bp, 13 predicted proteins | sample 810851 | NCBI WGS metagenome assembly MDSV01 (sample SAMN05326640, study PRJNA326480) | marine metagenome | isolation source: seawater | place: Atlantic Ocean: North East | collected 2012
TACTAAGATCAAATCAAAAAAACCAGTCATGCGAGAAAAACAGACAAATCAGAAAAGGCTAAAGACCCCAAATAAAAATGCTAGCAATAAAAATAAACTTGAGAGCGAAAAAGAAAAAAAAGAAGATACCAAAAGTAAAGTAAAGTCGCGAAAAAAAGCTAGTGAGGCTCCAGGTGATAAGATTAAGGTGCCTGACGAGAATACTGCTGGAGATGGTATAATACCTGAAAAAACGAAGGGGCCAGCCAAGAAAAAAACTGTTTCAAAAAAGAAAGCTTCGGATACTGCAAAGCCAATTGAGAATCCTAAAACAGGTTGGTGGGATGATTAATGTTAAGCATATTATTCTTGATATACTGACTAAACATATACTCGTCTTATTTATCTTAATTCTTACAATAATCTGCGCCTACTCAAAAACAATCATAAAGGATGCGGAAATTGAGAATCTTCTCTATGAATATTCGTCAGACTTACATGAAATTGGACTCGGCTCTGCAAGTCAAAATATATTCATTGTCTCAGATTCAAGTATAAATGCGTTTGTAACATCGAAGGGTGATATCTACATAAATTCGGGTTTAATATACCATGCGGATAAACCAAATGAAGTTAAATCAATTATAGCACATGAAATTGGTCACATTATAAATAATCATCACATAACTCGAATGATTGAGTACGAAAACTTCCAAAAAAAACAAAATATCGCACAGATTATTGGAATTGGTGCAGGCTTAACGGGTATGTTAACCGAATCAGATACGCTATCAAATGTTGGAGCTGGTATAACTTTTGGTGGCTCTGACTTCGCAAGAAGAGACTATCTTCAGCATTCAAGAGTTCAAGAATATGAAGCGGATATGAGCGCTATTAGTATGATGGACTCGATAGGGCAATCATCAGTTGGTTTGCTTGAAATACTAGAAAAAATTAAAAATGCACAACAGATCTATACTGACGAGATAAACCCATTAGAATTAACACATGAGCTACCCAAAGACCGAATAGATTTCCTGAGAAATAAAATCTCATCACAAAGGTTTTACAAAGCTGAGGACAGCGCAGAGCTTATACATAAGCATAATCTTGCTAGAGCGAAGATCATTGGCTACCTTGGCCTACCAAACAAATTTGAAGATGGAACGATATATTCAAATTATTCGATTGCAATATCATACTACCAAAGAGGCAAATATGAGCTATCAAAGTCAATAATGATAGATTTAATCAATGAGTTTGAATATGCTTATTTTTATGAATTTCTAGCCCAAATAAATTATGAGATCAATGAGTATGAGCTAGCACTCGAAAACTTAAATATGGCCATGTCACTTTATTCACAGCCTGAGTTAGAATTTTCAATCCTTCACGCAAAAATTCTAACTGCGATCGGTGGAAATAAAAATATTCTTGATAGTATTTCACTATTAGCTCCTCACAAAGATCGCACTTTAAAGAATGTTAGGGTCTATTGGCAACTTTCGAAGGCATATTTTCAATTAAATAATATCCCGATGGCTGACCTTAATGTTGCGCAGTATTATGCTATACTTGGGAAAAAAGATAGGGCTCAAAGCTTTGCGTCACGTGCAAAGAATGGTCTGACGCCTTACTCATCGGAGTGGCTTATGGCAGATGATATTCAAAATATTAACTGAATAAATAAATAATTAATTCAAATTTAATTAAATTTAGTCTTTAATGGCCCTATGGCTGATTATTCTAAGATTATAATTATTAATGGACCTAACCTAAACTTATTAGGAGAAAGAGAGCCTGAGCATTATGGAAATACGACATTAAATGATATTAAGGAAAGTTGCTTAGAGTATATAGCAAAGAAAAATATTAAATTAATATTTGAGCAATCAAACGATGAAAGTACAATAATTGAGATGATACAATCTACATCAGAAGATGATGGTATAATAATTAATGCTGGCGCTTACACTCATACATCCATTGCTATCCATGATGCACTGAAATCATCAAAATCACCTGCGATAGAGGTCCACCTATCAAATATCCACAAGAGGGAAGAGTTCAGACATAAATCATATCTATCTAGCGTGGTGAACGGTATAATAATCGGACTTGGTGATCATGGGTATATCCTCGCCATTGATGCAGTAATTAAAATCATGAAAGAGAGGGCCAGCTAATGGCAAAAAAGATATTCGACGAGATTGAGATTATAAAAGAAATATCATCTATCCTAAAAGATCAAAATCTATCAGAAATTGAGATAGAAAGAGAAGGTGTAAAAATCAGGGTGCAAAATCAAGGCCTACAGGCAAGCCAAGCAAATCAAATTATCTCATCAGTGCCCACTCAGCCAATCCCTTTTGTAAATAGCCCTCAGCAAGAAGAGCAAAATAACACCGCCCCTGTCAAACAAGAAAGTTCAAAATACGTAAAGTCTCCCATGGTTGGAACATGCTATTTATCCCCTGAACCAGGGAGTAAACCATTTATTGAAATTGGGAAAAAAATAAATAAGGGTGACCCAATTATTATCATAGAAGCGATGAAAACCTTCAACACAATTCCAAGCACTGAGACAGGCATAATAAAGAATATATTTGTCACAGAGGGACAACCAATTGAGTTTGGTGAAGATATCATAGAAATCGAATGAAGAAATTATTTGAGAAGGTTCTAATTGCCAATCGTGGTGAAATAGCACTGAGAATTCACCGAGCATGCAAAGAATTAGGAATAAAGACTGTCGCTGTTCACTCGTCCGCTGATAACGAAGCGATGCATGTAAAATTAGCTGATGAAAGTGTTTGCATAGGACCGCCTCAAGCAAAGGATAGCTATCTAAATATTCCATCAATAATATCTGCCTGCGAGATTACTGGCGCCGAAGCAGTTCACCCTGGGTATGGTTTTCTCTCCGAGAATGCGCACTTCGCAGAAATACTTGAAGCCCATAATCTGACTTTTATTGGCCCCAGCTCAGATCATATACAAATTATGGGAGATAAAATAACGGCCAAAGAGACGGTATCAAAATTAGGTATACCCATAGTACCTGGATCTGATGGTCAGATTATAGATTTAAATCATGCAAGAAAAATTGCTAGTGATATTGGATATCCCTTGCTAATTAAGGCATCTTCCGGAGGTGGCGGTAAAGGAATGAAAATTGCAAATGACTCATCTGATATTGAAAGTGCATTTAATTTAGCAAAAATTGAGGCTAAAGCGTCGTTTGGAGATGATACGGTTTATATTGAAAAATATTTAAATGCACCAAGACACATAGAAATTCAGATATTTGGGGACAAGCATGGAAATGCAATTCATTTAGGTGAGAGAGATTGCTCACTACAAAGAAGAAATCAAAAGGTCTTGGAAGAAGCTACATCGCCAGTCATAGATGATCTGCAAAGAGATAAGATTGGAAATATTGCAGCAAAAGCGATATCAGACTTGGGCTATGTTGGTGCTGGAACTATTGAATTTTTATATCAAAATGGAGAATTTTACTTTATTGAAATGAATACAAGATTGCAAGTCGAGCATCCAATAACTGAAATAATCACAAACATGGATCTTGTAAAAGAGCAAATATCGGTAGCTGCGGGTAATAAACTGTCTATTGAACAAGAAAATTTAAGAATTAATGGTCATGCAATAGAATGCAGGATTAATGCAGAAAATCCGGAGACGTTTGTGCCCTCAGCTGGAAAAATTACAGCTTATCACCCCGCGAGTGGTCCAGGAGTAAGGATTGATAGCGCAGCATATGCTGGTTACTCAATCCCGCCATACTATGACAGCATGATTGGAAAATTAATTGTTTTCGGTCAGGACAGAAATGACTGCCTTGCAAAACTTGATCGAGCGCTGGATGAGTTTGTCATTGAAGGAGTCGAGACAACCCTCCCCTTATTTAAAGATCTTCTTAAGAATAGTGATATACGGGACGGTAATTATAACATTCACTGGCTTGAGAAATACTTAGAGCGACAGTGAGCCAATTAATTAACCTTATTTAGAATTATTTCGTCTCTATTATGGCAATCTAAAAGTCTTATTTCAAAGTAAGAATTTTCCATCTCTGAGTTCAGATTCGGTCTCTGATTATAAAGAATATAATTTTTGTAAATTGTATTTTTGCCAGATTTGTTTCGCGCAATTTCTAAATTGCCAACAAGGTCTTGCCCTGAGCTTATTAATCTAAAGCATGAATTTACCTTTATTAACAAATTTTGATAAGGAACTTCCGAACTAACGGGGATGGTGAATATCTGGCGATCAAGACTGATTGTATTTGATATTAATATAACAGCATTATTATATTTTGTTACCTGCTCTGCCTGAGCACCCGAGATTGATAATATGCAATACATGGCAAATGAAAATAATCTTGAAATGTGATTAATAATTGGTATTGGTTATACCTCAAGAGCCAAATACAGCATTGCCCAGTAGTCCTATAAGATCAATCGAGCCTTGGGTTAACTCTATGGAGTCACCGGCATCAAGCATGTCGTCGGAACCACCGGGCTCAATTGCAATGTAGTTACCACCCAGAAGGCCTTCCGAACTAATCTTTGCACTGCTATCTGTTGGTATTTTTACTTCATTATTTATCTGCATAAGGACTACTGCATCGTATGTTTGTCCATCAAGATCTTGCGAAGTAACGGATCCAATTTTTATTCCAGACAAGCGGACATCTGCCCCAGTCATAAGACCCGAAACCTCGGTAAAGATTGCTGAGATCTCATAAGTATGTGATGAATTACTTTTACCAGAGTTCGAATATGCATAATAGAAAAACGCAATCGCAACAAATATAACACCCAGTCCCACAAGACTCTCAAAAAAATTACTTTTCATGCATATATCCCTTTTCTAATTATGGAGTCCAAGACTCGTAGTTCCCCTTTTGCTCTTCATTATCTCTTTTTTTTGATAAACTACCTGATGGTCGATATGCGCTATCGGAGCCGGTCAGGTTCGGTAAATGACTTCTCATCCACTTTTTATCAGATCTTTTTTGCTCAGTTGGAATTTCATCGACAACACCATGTAACCATGTGTGCCACCTTGCTGGAACTTTTGATGAATCGGCGTATCCATTATAAATAACCCATCTTTTTTTCTTAGCAGCCTTCGTTTTACTTATGTAGTATTCATTTCCAAACTCATCGTGACCAACATTTTGGCCAAAAAATCTTGTATACAACATGGTTGAAATAGTTTGTCCATTCCACCATGTGAAAGCTTGTTTTATAAGTCTGAGCATTTTAATTACTTAATAAATTAAATATTATGTTACATAAAAAAAGAATCAAGTTAGTTTTATATTTAAATAACAAATTTTATAATAAACATATAGTTTTTTATATACTTTCTGAAAAAAAACTTTTTTTCTGAACAAACTTTACTTTTTAGTAAGGATCTACATGTAGTATGTATGATATCTTTTATGACACTAATTATTGTAATTGTGCATAAATGTAAAACTTTGTTAAAAAGTGCAAATATTTGAAATTATCTGTAGACATAAAGTGCAAAAAAATTAAATTAATAGTTCTGCGAATACATGAGAAAGAAGGAAAAAGATGAAAATAGTTAGATGTTTCACAAAAGAAAATGAGTCTCCATATACACAAATTGAATTTACCAAAACATCAAGTCAAATAAAAAATCCGGATGGTTCTATTGTATTCAAGCTCGATGATATTGAAGTGCCCAAAAACTGGAGTCAAGTTGCTGCAGACATCATTGCTCAAAAATATTTTCGAAGAGCCGGTGTTCCTCAGGCTTTAAAGAAAATTGAAGAAAATGATGTACCCAGCTGGCTATGGAGAAGTATTCCAGAGTCAGATAAGACTGAAATGGGGTCAGAAACAAGTTCTAAGCAAGTATTCGACAGATTAGCAGGAACATGGACCTATTGGGGTTGGAAAGGTAATTATTTTGATTCGGAAATTGATGCTAAAAATTACTTTGATGAACTCAGATACATTCTGGCAAACCAAATGTGTGCACCTAATAGTCCGCAATGGTTCAATACTGGCTTGCATTGGGCCTATGGTATAGACGGACCTGGACAGGGCCATCATTATGTAGACCATAAAACAAAAAAATTAACTAAATCAACATCCGCTTATGAGCACCCACAACCACATGCTTGTTTCATTCAATCTATACAAGATGACCTAGTTAATGAAGGTGGAATTATGGATTTATGGACAAGAGAAGCTAGGCTCTTCAAATATGGTTCTGGTACTGGTTCAAATTTTTCAAAAATTAGAGGCGATGGCGAAGGGTTATCCGGGGGCGGTAAATCATCAGGATTAATGAGTTTTTTAAAAATTGGTGACAGATCTGCGGGTGCGATAAAATCAGGTGGAACAACAAGGCGTGCCGCAAAAATGGTTGTAGTTGATATCGATCATCCAGATGTTGAAGAATTTATAGATTGGAAAGTAAAGGAAGAGAAGAAAGTTGCCGCATTGGTAACGGGATCAAAAATATGTGCGAAACATCTCAATTTAATTCTGAAAGCTTGTGTCAACTGTGAAGGTTCTGAGAAAGATTGTTTTGATCCAAAAAAGAACCCTGCACTAAAGAAAGAGATAATTAGCGCAAGAAAGCTGCAAGTGCCCGAAAACTATATAAAAAGAGCAATTCAATTTGCTGAGCAAGGCTATACCTCGATGGCTTTCGAAACGTACGATACTGACTGGGACTCTGAGGCATATTTAACTGTCTCAGGTCAAAACTCAAATAACACTGTTCGCTTATCGGATGACTTTATTCACGCACTAAAAAGTGATGATGATTGGCACCTTAGATCGAGAAGAGATGGCACACCTGTAAGGACAATAAAAGCAAATGACCTTTGGGAACAAATCGGTTATGCAGCATGGGCTTCAGCTGATCCAGGTCTTCAATTCCATACCACTATAAATGATTGGCATACCTGCCCCGAAGGTGGAGAAATTCGCGCATCAAATCCATGCTCAGAATATATGTTCCTTGATGATACTGCGTGTAATCTAGCCTCAATTAATTTAATTAAGTTTAGGAATAAAGATGGTAGCTTTAAAATCGATGAATTTATTCATACCGTTAGATTATGGACGATGGTTCTTGAAATATCAGTTTTAATGGCACAATTCCCTTCAAAAAATATAGCCAAACTATCTTATGAGTACCGCACGCTAGGTCTTGGATATGCAAATATTGGTGGTTATTTAATGACCAATGGTATTGCCTACGACTCTGATGAAGGTCGAGCAATTTGTGGCGTTATAACGGCATTAATGACTGGAATAGCCTACAAAACATCTGCCGAAATGGCTTCGGAGCTTGGCCCATTCCCTAATTACAATAATAATGCAAAACATATGCTCAAAGTAATGTCAAACCACCGCAATGCAGCGCATGGTTTTAAAGATGGTTATGACGGGCTATCCACAAATCCAGTTCCTCTGAATCATGCAGATATTGAAGACAAGAGTTTACTTGCGGCCGCAACAAAATCGTGGGATGAGGCTGTTACGCTAGGTAAAGAGAATGGATATAGAAATGCACAAACAACGGTAATAGCTCCAACCGGAACTATTGGCTTAGTCATGGATTGTGATACAACAGGTATTGAGCCTGATTTTGCACTGGTGAAATTCAAAAAACTTGCAGGAGGTGGTTATTTCAAAATAATTAACAGAGCTGTACCGCAGGCACTAAAGACGCTGGGCTATGGCGATAACGCGATCAATAACATAGTAGATTATGCTGTTGGCTTAAATACACTAAAAAATGCCCCAGGAATAAATCACGAAAAATTAGAAAGCAAAGGTTTTCAAAAAAAGCAGTTAGATGCCATTGAAGAACAGCTTGAAAATGCATTTGATATAAAGTTTGTATTTAATAAATGGACCTTGGGGGAAGACTTTTGCAAGGACGTTCTAAAAATTAGCGAAGAACAGCTAGAGGATTTTTCCTTTGATCTCCTCGCACATCTTGGATTTACGGAAAAAGATATAGATGAAGCTAATATTTACTGCTGTGGCGCCATGACAGTTGAAGGTGCGCCGAGTTTAAAGGACGAACATCTTAACGTTTTCGACTGCGCTAACCCATGCGGCAGAACAGGAAAGCGTGCACTGTCAGTAGATAGTCATATTTTAATGTTATCGGTTGCCCAGCCATTTATATCAGGCGCAATATCTAAAACAATAAATATGCCAAATACAGCATCTGTTGAAGATTGCAAGAACGCATATTTAAAGTCTTGGGAACTCGGCCTGAAAGCAAATGCACTTTACAGAGATGGATCGAAATTATCGCAGCCATTAAATGCGCAAGTCCTAGACGAAGATAATGATGAAGATGAAGATAATATAGAATCAACTGCAGAAAGAACGATCGATAAAATAATTCAAATCGCAGAGAGAACGGAAAGAGAAAAGCTGCCAGATAGACGAAAAGGGTATACACAAAAAGCAGTTGTTGGTGGCCACAAAGTTTATCTAAGAACAGGCGAATATGATGATGGTAGAATAGGAGAAATTTTCATAGATATGCATAAGGAAGGCGCTGCGTTCCGTTCATTAATGAATAACTTTGCGATAGCAATATCATTAGGATTGCAGTACGGTGTTCCGCTCGATGAGTATGTTGATAGCTTTACTTTCACCAGGTTTGAGCCAGCCGGCTTGGTTCAAGGTAACGATACTATTAAGAACGCAACCTCTGTTCTTGATTATATATTTAGGGAGTTAGCAATATCATATCTTGAAAGAAACGATCTTGCTCATGTAGACCCAAGTACAATATCTCCAGATACAATTGGAAATGCTGAACTAGATCATCCTGCGCCAGCGACAAAGTATATAAGTACAGGGTATGGTAGGAGTAAAAATAATAATCTTTTCATTTTACCTTCAGCGGACTTACAGCTTACCGGAACAAATGATATGCTAACCGCAACCGCGTCTAACGTGAGTATGGGTAACACAAGCATTTCAGAGAGTGCAGAAGCACAGCCTACTCATTCTAATCTTGATACTGAGAAAGAGATGGAAAAGCATGATCTTATAAACCAAGCAAGAATCAAAGGTTATGAGGGCGTGGCGTGTGATGAATGTGGAAACTTCACTATGGTAAGAAATGGGACATGTCTCAAATGCGATACATGTGGAGCAACAAGTGGTTGTAGTTAAGAATTTACGTACCTAATCTGTACTGTTTCAGAGTCGAGTCGCTTTTTATTGATCTGGCGCATTCCATGCATGTTCATGTATTTATTAATCTGCCCAAGCTCGTTTTGACCTCTTATCATTTGGATCCCTCCTTTTAATTCGTAGTTTTCCTTTATGGAGAGATGAAATTCACTGTAGGAATATTGCTCAAAAATTAATTGATACACACCCTGCCCACCTGCTACTGCTATTTTCTTTGGGAAAGGGTTGTATTTAAGTAAGATTTCATTTATTGGGATATCATTCGGATTAAAAAAACATATGTCATCACCCATTTCATATCCATTAATCTGATTAGTTGGAATTAACCTATTCCGCTTATTTTCTGAGAATTTCTCATAACTAGCCCTACCTAAGACTACTAGGTCAGAGCGATTGAGATCTTCTTGAAATAATAACCAATCAGTTTCAGATATTAGGGCTAGTGGCATTAAGCCAGTTGAGTCCGCAATACAACAATCTCTAGATATTATTGCATGACCAATGACAGTTATGTTTTGGTTATTTTTTTTCAATTGTTTTAATTGAGAGTTCAGTAAGTTGAGATGGTTCAACGTTTGATGGAGCTCCCATTAAAAGATCCTCTGCCTGCTGGTTCATTGGGAACATTGTTACTTCTCTGAGATTTTCTTCATTAGCCAGCAGCATAACAATCCTATCAATACCCGGAGCTATTCCGCCGTGAGGTGGGGCCCCAAATTTTAGCGCATTATACATGCCTGCAAACTTTTCTTCTAACAATGACTTATTATACCCAGCAATTTCAAAAGCCTTTTCCATAATTTCAGGAACATGATTTCTAATTGCGCCAGATGATAGCTCTACACCATTACAAACAATATCATATTGATATGCCAAGATATCCAGTGGATCATTTTCATATAGGCTTTTGAGCCCCCCTTGAGGCATTGAAAAAGGATTATGTGAGAATTCATAAGCTTTTGACTCTTCATCAATTTCGAACATTGGGTAGTCAACAATCCAGCAAAATTTAAATATGTTTTGGTCAATGAGATCTAATTGTTCACCAATTTTACCCCTTGCCTTCCCAGCAAAATCATAAAATTTTGACGGCACGCCACACACAAAGAAGACAGCGTCCTCATCATTTAGTTTGAGCTCTCTTTTTAATTTCTGAACCTTATCATCACCGATATTCTTTGCTATTGGCCCCATACCGCCACCATCTTTAAAGAAAATATATCCGAGTCCGGGCTGGCCTTCACCTTGCGCCCATGAGTTCATACGGTCGCAAAATGCCCTACTCCCACCTTTTGGTGCGGGAATAGCCCAAACTTCAGCCTTCTCAGACCAATCCCTACCTGACGTTGACTTTTCTAATATATCAGCAAAAATTTTGAAATCAGATTTTACAAATATATCACTTACATCGGTCATTTCTATAGGTATGCGTAAATCAGGTTTATCTGATCCGTATTTCCTAAGAGCGTCCATGTATGGTATTTTTGGAACTTCACTATCCACGGTCATAGCGCTGGCAAATTCTTCAAAAACCCCAATGAGTATTGGTTCAATGGCGTTAAATACATCTTCTTGAGTTACAAAACTCATTTCGACGTCTAATTGATAAAATTCACCTGGTGACCTATCCGCTCTTGCATCCTCGTCTCTAAAACATGGAGCTATTTGAAAGTACCGATCAAAACCTGCCATCATAATTAACTGCTTAAATTGTTGCGGCGCTTGTGGTAATGCGTAAAACTTTCCGGGATGTGTTCGCGATGGCACAAGAAAATCCCGCGCACCTTCTGGGCTTGAAGCAGTCAGGATAGGAGTCTGGTATTCATTGAAATTAGCATCGAGCATTCTTTTTCTTATCGATTGAATTATTTTTGAGCGCAAGACAATATTTTTATGGATAGTTTCACGCCTTAAGTCCAGGAACCTATATTTTAATCTTATATCTTCAGGGTAGTCTGGTTCGCCGAAAATAGGCAAAGGTAATTCTTCAGCTTTTGATAGAATTACTACCTCTCTGATAAAAAGCTCGATATCTCCAGTAGGCAGAGACGAAATTGATTTATCTACATTTATTGTTTCATCCATTCGAGCCTTAACTGTTCCTGTTAGGCAAACAACCCACTCTGACCTAATTTCCTCAGCGACTGAGAATGCTTCAGTGCCTGGCTCTACAACGCATTGAGTGATACCATAATGATCACGTAAATCTATGAACAATAGGCCGCCATGATCTCTAATCCTGTGGACCCAACCCGAAAGTCGTACTTCATTTCCAATATTATTTTTTCTAAGTTCATCACATTTATGTGTACGATAATTATGCATTTCTCTGTGTTCTGATGTTACAAAAATTAAAAGTGAATTAGATTTTGTTAATATATAACTTTATCAGATAAGTGTTACAATTAAATTAATCAAAATGCAAATAATAGATACACAAAAAAAATTAGATGAAAGCCTTTGTGAAATAAATGCAAGCACGATAATTGGTGTGGATACAGAGTTTATAAGAGCCGATACTTTCTGGCCTAAACTTTGCATTATTCAAATATCAACAAAATCAAATTATTATTTGATCGATGCTCTATTAAATTTAAATTATCTTGGTTTATGGGAAGCGCTCGCCAATGAAAGCATCACAAAGGTAATTCACTCAAGTCGGCAAGATGTCGAAGCTATATTTTATATATCGAAAAAAATACCATACCCAATTTTTGATACCCAACTTGCAGCTATGTTTACAGGATTTCGTGAGTCCATATCATACGCTCAAATTGTTGAGGATGTCTTTCAAATCAAACTTGATAAAAAATTACAATACTCAGACTGGTCAACAAGACCAATTGATAGAGAGATGTTCGATTATGCAAAAGATGATGTTCGTTATTTAATACCAATCTTTGAATATCTCTCTGTAAAACTTGACTCACAATCTAAGACTGAATGGTTTCTTGAAGAAACAGAAAGCTTACATAAGGTATCCATCAAATTATCAGAAAAGATGACTAAACCAATACATGCTATAGGTCAAAAAATAAGAGAAGGGCATGACCCACTTTCATCTGTTAGGGAGTTTCGAGATGAAATAGCAAGCTGCTATAATATACCCAGAAAAAATGTATTATCGGATAGTGATTTAATTGAAATGCTTCAAATAAATATAGTTAATATTGATGATCTAAAAAATCACTTAAAAGAAAATAAACTTTTTACTGGTAACTTAGACTTATTATCTAAGCTATGGCGATTTATCGATGCAATCGGTAATAATAAAAGAATTAAACACGATAAAAAGATGCTTTCAAAGAATCAGAAGCTTACACTCAAATCACTCAATAAAGTTTTAGAAAATAGTGCTAATAAATATAATATTTGCCCGCATATCATAGCAACCCAAAGTGATTTAAAAGCTTATATAAATAAGGGCAATGATTACACAAAATTTATCACTGGATGGAGAAATAGTGCATTTGGCAAAGATGCTTGCGCGATACTTAATGAACTTTAATGCTCATTATCATTAAAAATATCCCTTACAAGTGGTACCGTAATTCCTCTTTTTTGTTCCATAGATTTATTATTTATCTTATTAACTAATATAATCAATTCTGGAACTGATCTACTCGCTCTTTTCAAAATATATTTAATAACCTTATCATCAATTAATATGCGCTTATCAGAAAATAACTTAATGATAATGGCCTCTAGTAAAAAATCATCTGGCCTATCAATTTTAATGGGCGTTGCATTTCTAAGTCTTGAGTCCAAATCTTTTATACCCGTATTTAAACTTACAGGATTGATTTTTGATGTCATCAATAGATATCCATTTATCTCATTTATAAAATTAATAAGATGAAATAAGTCATTGTATTTATTGTTATTCAATTCAAAATCATCAATAAGTATATTTTTCCTTTTTTGAACCTCCCCTAGATCTAGGCTCGCTAAGTTTACCTTTAATGCACTTGCTTTGCTTAGCCAGATATTTGCCAAATGACTTTTTCCTACCCCCTCTTCACCAAATAACACGACATTATTTGATGCCCATTTGGGCCAATTATATAGATAATCTGAGGCATTTTGATTGGATGAAGATATAATAAAGTTGTCCTCATCAAAAGATGGTGCATCTTCAATATTAAAATATAACTGCTTTTCCACGTTTAAATCCAAATTCAGTTAGATATAAGCAAAGAACTGTTCAATGCTAAATTCAAATGTAATATAATAATAATTGAAATAATTTTATAAGTCAGAAAATTTTGACTTAATTTATCACAATATAAATCTCAATGATTCGAAAAAATAAAAAAATAACCTACAAATCAAGTGGAGTAGATGTTGATAAAGGAAATAGTTTCATTAATAAAATATCACCCATTGTTAGTGAAACAAGCCGATCCGGTGCGGATAGTAAACTTGGTGGTTTTGGCTCTATATTTGATCTCTCTAAATTAAACTATAGGGATCCACTATTAGTATCGGCAACGGACGGAGTGGGTACAAAGCTTAAATTAGCCTTTGATTTTAACATGCATGATACTATCGGGATTGATTTGGTTGCAATGTGCGTTAATGATATTTTAGCCCAAGGAGGTGAGCCCCTATTTTTCCTAGATTATTTTGCAACAAGCAAATTAGATATAACCCAAGCCACAGATGTGCTTCGTGGAATTGCAGAGGGTTGTAAAATTGCCGGATGCGCTTTAGTCGGCGGTGAAACTGCAGAACTTCCTGGGTTTTATAAAAAGAATCATTATGACTTAGCTGGTTTTTGTGTGGGTGCGGTTGAGAGGGATGGATTACTTCCGCTTCCTGTTAAAGAAGGTGATGTAATCGTTGGGCTTCCATCAAGTGGAATTCACTCAAATGGCTACTCTCTAGTACACAAGATAATACTAAATAATAATATTGATCTAGAAAAAGAGAGTCTTGGAGAAAACAAACTATTAAAACTTTTATTGGAGCCAACAAGAATCTACACAAAAGAAGTGCAAACTATCACAAAAAGAACAAACACGCTAAGAGCGGTGGCCCATATTACTGGGGGTGGTTTAACAGAAAACCTTCCACGAGTAATAAGCGAAAAGTTTTCATCAGAGATTTTATTGCCCCATTACCCAGCTACCCCTATCTATTCATGGCTTAAACATAATAGCCAGCTTGAAGATGGGGAGCTCATGAGAACTTTTAATTGTGGAATTGGACTAGTAATAGTTTTTGATGGTGAAAGATTTGAAGATGCAAGAAATATCCTAGAAAGTGAGAATATTCCATTCGCACTTATTGGGAAAGTTATCAAAAAAGAGGCAGAGCCTGTAATTTATCGCGGTAAGCTAAATTTATGAACAAAAAAAAGGTTGCAATTCTAATTTCTGGTAGAGGGTCGAATATGGAAGCACTAATTAAGGTTTGCCAAGACGCCTCATTTCCTGCCTCAATTGAACTTGTAATCTCAAATAAGAAAGAGGCGTACGGACTTGAAATTGCACAATCATATGGTATTCAGATACAATCTCTTAATAGAAAAAATTTCCCAAATGATCATGAGTTTGACAATAAAATATCTGCCATCCTGAAAGAAAATAGAATTGAGATTATATGTACCGCAGGCTATATGAAAATTCTTACAAAAGAGTTTGTTGAATCTTGGCATAACCAAATAATTAACATGCACCCGTCTCTGTTACCTGACTATAAGGGTTTAAATACACACAAAAGAGCATTAGATGATGGGGCACAATTAGCGGGGTGCACAACGCATATTGTGGAAAGTGAACTTGACTCAGGCCAAATTCTGATGCAAGCAACAGTTCCGGTATTGGGAAATGATACTGAGGATA
>MDSV01148890.1_pt1 | contig 15064 bp, 13 predicted proteins | sample 810851 | NCBI WGS metagenome assembly MDSV01 (sample SAMN05326640, study PRJNA326480) | marine metagenome | isolation source: seawater | place: Atlantic Ocean: North East | collected 2012
AAAAAGTCAAAAGTTTTTTATATTACTCAAATTATTTAATTATTTAATTTTATCCTTACTTTTTAAAAAAAGCTCAACACGAGAATTTTTGCTTCTATCTATAATCTCAGTCTTAATTTCACTCAAATATAACCCGGATATAAGTTATTGGTATTTATTAAAAGAATATTTAATTATTATCACTTGTTTTGGATTATTTAAAAATATAAATTTACTCTCTAAATTAGACAATCTTTCAAAATACTTATTTATATTATTTTCTTTTACTCTATTAGGTTCTTTGGTCTTACTTGGGTGGACCAATGTCTGGAAATATTTAGGAGTACCTACACTACAGCCAATTTTTCTCGATCTAAATATTATTGCTACATCAACAGAAAGTTATTTATTAGGATTTGATCCATATGTTTATAATCCTGCAGATATAAAAGGTCGATTATTTATGTACCCTAAAATATGGCTAGATATAGGAGAATTGTTCCAACTAACAACCCAAACTATGTATTATTCTTTTGCCATTGGGATGATTTCTATGTTCTCTTTGATAGTTTATTTTCTTATTACTAAAGCGAATTCTTTTATTATTCTTTTATTATTCTTATCGTTCTCTTCACTTCTTGCAATTGAACGTGGTCAGAATGATTTACTGATTTTTTCACTAATATTCATAGGAATATCTATAAAAAAACCATTTCTTAAATATTTAATATTGTTTCTTTCTACAGTATTAAAAATATATCCAATATTTGCTTTCTCAAGATATTTAAAAGCAAATTACAGATCCTTTTTCCAAATATCTTTAGTTATTGCTTACTTAATTTTTATTTATGATCAACTGATTGCAATATCTAATAATGTAAGGGTTGACTACTGGATTTCTTTTGGATTGAGTTCTTTTTATGAGGTATTTAGAAATATAATTATTGATAATTACTACGTGTTTGTTTTATTTGTTATATTTGTATCTATTATATATTTTTATACTACTAAAAAATATCTCAATGATTTTTCTTTTTTATCATATATTAAAATTGACCAACCCACTGATGCACTTTTCTTTGCAAGCATAAGCATTTATGTTGGAATTTATTTGATAGCAAGCTCTTATGACTACAGGCTAATATTTTTAATATTATGTTTACCTTATCTTTTAAAAAATAAAAATATTTTAAATAATTTTGTAATATTATTTATTATTTTTTCATCAAATGCAGATATTTTGATTTATTATTTTGGTTATTATGGAGCTATATTAAGTAACTTAATAAAATTTATTCTTTTTATAATATTTAGTACCACCCTTTATGAATATATATTCAATATATTGATTAAATCTAGGGTTCAAAAACTACAAGGTTCATAAAACCTATTAAGTAAGTAACATTAGTTAATGAACAAAACTTTATGCTACTTTTAAAAATAAATTTATATGAATAAAAATAATTATTCTCAAAATGCTAAAAACCAAGAACAAAGAATTAAATTTTTAACAGTATTCTTATTATTTTCAATAATAGGAATTCTATTATTTAATATTTTTTCTTACCACCCTATTCTTGGTTACGATGCAGATGCTCATGACGGTTATATAGATTTTTTATCAAGGTACTTGCCTGATAGAATCAACGTTCCTTTGAAAGAAGATACAAGAGAATTTTTTAATCCTCCATTAGCGTATTTATTTCCATCTATTATTCAAGTTATATGCAGAAATACAATTGAAGCCCAGGATTTTCTTTTAGCATGCAAGCCGTATTACAATAAAGCAACACACATTTTTCAGTCTTTTCTTTATTTATTCACCATATTGATAAATATGAAAACATTACAATTATTCACAAAATCAAAGTACTTTTTAAACATTAGCTATTTGCTTCCTGTATCAATACTTGCTGTAAATTACAGGACAATTTCAATGATACGAGGAGAGGTTTATATTTTATTTTTTTTGAGTTTGCTTTTAAATCGGTTCTTAAAGCTAGTTCAGAGTAAGTTTGAATACACTTTAATTGACATTATAGTTTTTGGACTTCTCATAGGATTACTTGCTTTAAGCAGACAGTGGGCATTCTTACTTTTTCCTGGTTTTTTCATTCTTATTCATTACATAGAAAAAGCCTATAGAAAGAAATACTTAGTATTTATAACCCCTGTTTTTATAATTGGTTTTATTGTTTCTTCATGGTTTTATTTCAATCTTTATTTTGAGTATGGATCTTTTACGTCGTTCAATAAAGAATCATCTGGGTTTAATTTAGCCAATCAACCTTTGTCATTTTATTTGCCAGTTGGTGAAGAGCTTTCATATTTATTTACAAAACCTATCCGTCCTTATTATAGCAACACACTTTTACCTATACTTTATTCAGATGTGTGGGGTGACTACTGGGGATATTTCGTATTCACTTCTAGATTCTTGGATATAGGTAGAGATCAGGCACTACTTGGTGATTATCTAGCAAGAGTGAATATAGTTTCACTATTACCAACATTTCTTATATTGTTTGGATTTTATAAAATCTCAAAAAAATACAAAAAAGATACATTTATTAGATATATTTCAATCTCTATCGCGTTATCTTTTTTTGGCTATCTTTGGTTTTTAATTTCGTATCCTTCACTTCCAACAGGGGACTCAATAAAAGCTACATATATAGTTCAAGTTTTTAATTTAATTGTATTTCTTTTTGCATTATGGTTAGATCAACATAAAAATGTAAATTACAAAAGGTATCTTCTAATCATAAGTGTATTAATTTTTGTATTCATTCATAATTTTTCAAGCTATCTGTCACATTTTCCAGTGAACTTTATCAATACCCTATACAACACTTTGTAGATGTAATTTATATTATTAATTAGTATTGAAAAGTATTATTTTTTAAAAACCTTCCTTTTTAAGGACGTTAAATACTTAAAGGAGATTAAAGTGCTATTTTCAGTTTTTGCTGAAATCATAGGAAAATATTTGGACAAGTTCCGAGAATCAGGTGACTTTAAAGAAAGAAAAAAAATATTTTATCAGGTAATTTTTTGGGGTATAAGTGGGACATTGAGTCTAATCTTGTATATTCCGCCAGGACTTAGTATTGTACAAATTTCTTCTGCCATTGTTGTTTTTTTCTTAATAATTTATTTTGCTTATCGGACATTAAAATATTTTAGAATTTTATAAAGAAACAAATATTAACCCATTATTTTTTACGATTCTTTTTTGGTAATCTGGTTATTGTGAGTCAAATAATTTTAAATGTAATTAAGAAATATTTGTATAAAGCTATCTGGAGGATAGAGAAAAAATTAAAGTCAAAATTCTCAATAGAAAATTCGAGACCGAAGGTAGATATTATACAAGAAAATGAATTCTCCCCAGAATTTCAGAAATTCACTAAAAATTTAAAACTTAATCCACAAGTTTTAGGAGGGCCTTTTATTGGACTTAAGTACCCCAGAATAAAATCCTTCGGAAGCTCAATTTATCCTAAACTTATTGGGACTTATGAAGCGGAGTTAGCTGAAAGCATCAAATTTTTTTCATCTATCGATTACGATAAAATATTTGTTATTGGATGTGCAGAAGGCTATTACTGTAATGGGCTGGGTTTAATATCAAAAAGCTCTTCAATATATTGCTTTGATATTAATGATGATGCAATAAAAGCATGTAGGGAAATGTCCAAAATCAATAACCTGAGCAATAAAGTTAAAAGTTTTAACGAAGAATTTACTGTTCAAAAATATAAAATTAAAAAAGAAGAAAAAATCTTAATCATATGTGACATTGAAGGAGAAGAAGAATTTCTATTTAGCCCCGAAAATATAGAAAATTTTAATACAGCGGACTTAATCATTGAGTGTCATGATTATCGTAGTGTTGGATTAACAAATAAGCTAAAATTATTATTTTCAAAGACTCATAATGTTGAGAATATCAAATCAATTGATGATTTATACAGACCAATTTATTTAGAGAATGACAATTATGTGCCCAAAGAGTTATCTTATAACGAGCAATACAGACTGATGAAAGAGTACAGAAAAGCACAAATGAGTTGGTTAATTTTAACAAAAAAAAATTTTAATTAAGTTTTTACAATAACAAAGAATAAAAATAAGTTTTAAAATAAGTAAATATGGAAGTCATAAAACTAACTAAAAATACAGATATCAAAGTATTTGAAGAAGTGGCAATTTTACATAAGAAATCATTAAAAAATACTATTGCCTCGACTTTAAGTGATAAGAACCTAGCTCAGGTTTATCTATATATGGTTGAAAAACAAATTCTAAATATCATCACAACTGTTTCAAATTCAGTTGTTGTTGGATCTTTATCTTATAGGGAATTTAATAAAAAGAACTCATTAAAAGAGCTTATTTATCTTGGCTACAAAAGCATTCCTGGTTTTATTCAACATCCATTTATTTGGGTAGTGGAATTATATTTCAAGATAGGTTTATATAAAAATATAATTAGCAAAGTAAATATAGTTACACTTTTTATTGCAAATGAATTTCAGAATAAAAAGGTTGGACAATTATTAGTTCAATACATAATAAATGAATACAAGAATGATATTACTGTTGATACAAGATCAAATAATGAAGTTGCTCTTAACTTTTATAAAAAAAACAAATTTAACATATTGAATAAAAATTTTAAAAATACAGTTTTAAAAAGAGACTAAAAATAATTCCTACTATTGATTAATGTATTCTTGGTAACACTTTTTAGACATCAAGTTTTCATTACATATATCAAATTCAAATGTGAATTCTGTTTTTGACTGTAGTTCAAAATAAACATTAATTGTATTTACAAACATGAAGATAGCCATTAAATATGGAAAAAAATTATAGGAATTCTGCAGTTGATATTTTCTTGCTATAAGTATTGTTGTTAAAAAAAATAAAATTAATATATAAGAACTGAAAAACAAAGAAAAATAAGTTGAAATTAGTAGCAACTTAATGTTGTTGTCAACTTTGTTACTTTCTTGAGTCAAGTAAAAAAGAATAAATAAAATCTGTATTAGCAAAAAATGCTGAGAGTAACGTATCCATTTTGTTGGGCTAAATATCCAAAACCAAAGATAAAGCGATGTAGACGAAACAACTATTGAAAGGATCAATATATTAAACTTGTCTCTAGTTTTCTCTTTAATCACAAAAATAATTCCAATAAATAAGATTGGTGAAATTAGGACTCTTAATAAATCCGCTAAATTCCAGTTAACAACTTCTGAATTTTTATAAGAAAATAGATAATCTAAAACACCATAAGAGCCAACTTCTTTTATCCCTGCACTTCTATTATTTATAAAATTAAAATATACAAAATCATAAATATAATCAAAAACTGAACCGCCAGTGTAATAGTAAGCTACACATGCGAGCCAAAAAATAGGGGGAATGGAAAAGATTAAAGCATCGTAGAATATTTTTTTATATTCTTTTGTTAGAGAAATATAAGTTGCATAAAAGATAAAAAATAAAAAAAGCAGAATTAGCTTTCCATAAAATATACTGAAACTTACAAGCAAAAGAGATAATTTTCTTTTGGGTTCAAATAATAATAAAGCATAAAAGAAAATTATTGTTGATACAATTTCACCCAAAGAATACAATAAACCGAAATACCATGGCAGAATAAGAAGAGAGAATACAGAAAAAATAAGAAACATATTCTGATCAAATTTATAATATTTTTTAATTTTTCTTATCAAAAAAATATGTAAGAATAAAGCCCAAATAAAATTAGAAAATCTTGCAATTATTAAATCTTTACTTAATGACCAACCAATTACACTTCCAACAGCAGAGAGCGGCCCACTGGTCAAAATTACGCCATAGCTCCCATCCGCCATTGAGCCCGCATTAAAATCAAAATTTTTAAAAAAGCTACTATTTGATGTTATTGAAAGATATTCATCAACGAACGCACTAAGAGATTTCGATGTCTGATAAAAAATAAGCATAATCAATACAATCTCAAGAAATAAGAAAAGCTTTAATTTTTTATCAGAAACAATCATTCTTGCTTGATTATAAATAAATTAAATAATGAAAAAGCTTAATTTGATTATTTTTAGTACTAATTTTTTAAAATTTTAGAAAAACAAATGTAAACTAATGAACTAATTTAAAACTGACAAACCTGTAGTAGGATTTGGAGTATGAAAAATTTAATTTATAAATTTTTTAAAACCTTTGGTTTTAGAGTCATAACAAATGATAAGGATCTTAAAGTACGCAATCAAACAAACTTACTTAAACAGGAAACAGAGAAATTAAAATTTCTTTTGTCAGATCAAATTAATTATTCAAAGCAATTATTCAAAACCTATCAGGATAGTAAGTCACAAATATGTCAGGATTGGTTTGTGTTAGATCATCTTGATTTAAAAAAAGATGGATTCTTTGTTGAAATTGGAGCGGCAAGTGGAATTGATTTATCAAATACATATTTGCTAGAAAAAAAATTTAATTGGACAGGTATTTTATGTGAGCCCTCAATTTTTTGGCAACAGTCTCTGAAAGCCAACAGGAATTGCTTAATTGATTCAAGATGCGTCTACACTTCCAGTGGCAATGAGATAGATTTTTTAGAGACTTCACATCCAGAATATTCAACTATAGATTCATTTCAAAATAGAGATTCCCACCATGATAAAAGAAAGGTTTTTAATCAATATAAAGTTAAAACAATTACATTAGAAGATTTATTAGATTTTCATAATTCACCAAAAGTAATCGATTATCTTTCTGTAGATACTGAAGGGAGCGAATATGATATTTTAAAAAATTTTAACTTTGATAAATTTCAGATACGAATTATAACTGTTGAACATAATAACACTGAAAATAAAGCATTGTTAGATAATTTACTTTTAACAAATAAATACAAAAAAGTTATGGAAGAATTTTCTCAATTTGAAAGTTGGTATATAAATGAAAGAGATTTGGTAAGTTAACTAGTTAAGTTTTCAATCATCATATAAATTTATGAGTAATAATGTTTGAGACCTTATCCTTTCTAATTAGATAATCAACATCTTCATATATTTCTTCATTTTTTAAACGATAGTTTTTCCAGTTTCCAAAATACGGTCGATTGTTATTTACTATTCCTGCAATTGCATCCATTCCAACACCAATGTCTATAAACTGTACACCTTTCTTGTACTCTTTTAGTTTGTATAAAAGACCAGATTTTACATGGCCAATGCCAACTAAAAAAATTTTTGAAGTCGAACGTTCTAATGCTTTTTTTATCTCTTTTTCAATCTTTGATATTTTATCAACTGCATATTTTTGAGGAATTGAAATATAATCGGAAAAACCATCAAGCTTTAAATATTCTTTGTATTCGTCTTTATCCATTAATAAATTGATAATCTCTAGTTTTTTATCTGCACCAATTATTCCAATATCTGAATTATATTTCTCAAAGAACCATTTATTTGCCGTTAATCCATAAACAAATTCTGAAGGGTAATCCATAGCCTTACCAAAAATCTCATAAAACATATCTTGATGTGGAGTTTGTATTCTATTTAAATAGTAATCATTCTTAACTGCACCCGCTCTAAATTTTTTATGTGAAATTAAGTAATAGGGTTTCTTTAAGGCACGCCTACCAGGCCTCGCACTTCCAAATTTTTTCTTTTTTAAAAAGTAATAATCTCCATCCCCAAATTTGTAATATGTTTTACTTAGGGATTTAATGTAGTTAAAGTCCACAAGATCTTTAAATTCTGATAACTTTTCCTGAAAATTTGGATAGAAGTCTTTGTTGAGGTAGGTGTCATCATAATCTAAAAAAAGGGTATTTACAATTTCATAGTTTTTATCCACGAGATTATATTAATTCTAAAAAAACTTTTTTCAGTTTGAAAATAAACTATTGTTGTAAATTAAAAACTTATTGTATACATTGGTTATTCGTCCAATCATAATTTCAGATAGTAAAATCATCATTGAATGTTAGAAAAAATATTACAAAAATATAAAAAAAACATTAACGGAATTATTCAAGTCGGAGCGCACATAGGGCAGCAAGTAGAATCATTTCTTGAGATAAAAAATATCGATATTCATTTATTCGAACCTCAAAAGGAACCGTTAGAAGTTTTAAAAAAATACAAAAGTTATCCAAATATATTTATTCACGAATTTGGACTTGGAAACACAAACAAAAAATTAAAATTATATATTTCAGATAAAAAAAAAGGTGTATCGTCCTCGATTTTAAAACCAAAATTGCATACCAAATACTTTCCTGAAGTGAAATTCAATGATTATGAAAAAATTGAAGTTAGAAAATTTTCCGACTTGGAAAACATTAACGGTAATTTTTTAATGCTTGATGTCCAGGGTTATGAATTAGAGGTCTTAAAAGGATTTGAAAATAAGATTAATAACTTAGATTATATTTATTCAGAAATATCAATAAAGGAATTTTATGAGGAAAATACACTAATAAATGAATTAGATAAATTTATGAGCTTAAAAGGCTTTATTAGAGCGAAGACATTTCTTTATTCGAACATCCCGATGGGGGATGCCTTATATATTAATAAAAAAAATCTAACTAAATTTAATATTTTTTTCTATATCTTTAAATCAAGATTTCAAGTAACCAAAATATATAGAACATTTAACTTTTTCCGTGATAGGAAAAAAGCAATCTATAGTTTGAAAAGTTACATTAAAAAGTTTCTATAATTTTTGATTTTTAAATCTTTGGCTAATTATCTAAATACCATTCATTATATTTTTTAATTGTATTAATTTTTTCTTTTCCAATTACATAGTTGAAGTGAATAATGGATGGATTTAAGGAGTTATAATTTTTATAATAATGAGCACCATTAGGAAACATATCCAATGATAAAACTCCGTAATTAAATTTACTTTTGTTTTTATTAATATGAGTTTGATCGTGAGTCTTATAACCAGCTATTTTTTTTGGATTCAAGTTATCGGGATTAAAGAATTTTAAAGTTTTTTTATTTGATTTTATAAACATAAACCCAGCACATAAATTTATTTGATTTGGCTTGGATGGTCTTTTGTCATTTTGGAAGATAATATCATAATTTCCTTTCATAGCTAATAAATATTTTATTATATCTTTTTTAATTACGATATCCCCATCAATGTATAAAACAAAGTCATTTTCTATGAGTTCTTTATAAATTATTTCAAATTTTGCCATCATCAAATATCCAAAGTTATCTGAGTTCTGAAAAAACATATCATCTTGAGATTCGATATATTTTGACTTAAAATCTATTGTTTCTATTCCATTTGTTTTGAAATAACCTGAAGCTTTTTTATCAAGTGCATAAACTTTAATTTCTATATCAATATTATTTTTTTCAATTGAGCACAAAAGATTATGAGTAAAATTAACATACCCATTAGTTGTATAAGTAATGGCTACATAATTATTTTTTTCCACTTATTTAATTATATTTTATAAATTAATTAAGTTTTTCATATGAGATCTTATTAAGTGGCCATCTACGTTTCAAAAGATTAAATTTTCTTATAGAGTTAAATTTATAACAACAATGCTTCATTACGCCTATAAAATGATTTCATGGGAAACACATATTTAACAATTTTGGCGGGCAATCCTAGAGGAGGGGAGAAAACCTGGGAGTCCTTAAAAAGACATGTATTAACCCCTTTAAATTCAGATTTAGCCATATGTACTGGAAGTAAGTGGCTTAATAATCAGTCTTTTTTAGATTATACGAAATATAAATGGGTCTTCGATGAACCGAGTGAGTGGTTTGAATATTACAATCAAAATTTTTCTGGAACTTGGGAACAATATTTTAACTTAGGAAAAAAAACAGGATTATTTAACTCAGGTTCTATTCATTTTGCATTAAAAGATATAATTTTGAATAACTATTTAGATGAAATTAATAGATATGAATATGTTATCTATACAAGATTTGACCAGTTTTATTTAAACGATCATCCAAAAACAAAAGGAGAAAATATCTGGATTCCAAAAGGGGAAGATTACTTTGGTTTATGTGATAGACATGCAGTAATACCAGTGACACTTATTGAAAAGTTTTTGAGCATATGTAAATATATCAATCAAGAAAAATCTTTATATCATGACGATAAATTTTTAAATTGTGAAGTAAGTTTTAAAAATCATTTATATGATGTTGGACTTCTGAACAAAGTTAAAAGATATGACAGAAGTCAATTTACTGCTGCATTGAATACTGACATGACTAATTGGAGAGTTCCAAAGTATCGGTTGTATTTATATGATGGTCTTATGATAAAATATCCAGATGAATTTATGGATTCAATAAAAAATATGCTTAAAACAAAAGGCATAGTATTTCTTTTTTCCCACCCAATCATTTCTTTAAATTATACTTATCTTGCTACGAGAAGACTTTTAGGAAAATTTAAAAATTTTGTTAAAAGAGGATAAAATAAACTTTTATATAAAGGTTTTAATTAAATACATAAAAGTCAGTTGGTAAATGAATAAAATAAACACAAAATTTACACTTTTTAGCTTTTTTGTAGCATCAGGGTTTTTACTTTTAAATAATTTCTTTCCACAAGAAAAAAAAGCAACCTTTTCAACAGTTGCCCTTATACTATTAATTTTAATTTTTAATATAATTTCGAATGCTTTCAATTTGAATGAAATTAAGGCCAGTATATATAACCATCTGTACCTGACCCCACTCCTCATTTTTCTTTATCTCATACTTATATTAATTACACAGAACTACTTACTTAATTTCGAAATAGTTGATTGGGATATTCCATCATACATGGTTGCTTCAAATGAAATAAAAAATGGTTATTTACCAAATGAAACTCAGTGGGAATCTAAGGGGCCAGTATTGTTATACATGTATTATTTTGTTTTAGATATAGTTTCAGGTAATTTTATTTACTTTAAAGTTGCCAATGATGTAATACTTTTTCTAATCTCCCTAATACTCCTGGCTACTTCTTTTGTTATTTCAAAAAATAAATTAATCATCTCTTCTACCGCAACTTTTGTTTTTATTTTATTTATGTCTCAACCCTGGGCAACGAGTGGTTATTCAGAACTTTACGCTTTAGTTTTTATTTCTTTTGGAATTCTTTTATTTAAATTTAAAGACTTTAAATATAAATTCTTTCTGATAGGTTTTATGTTTGCAATGTCCACTCTGGTAAATCAAGGAACAGTTTTGTTTTTATTGCCATTATTGATTGCCATTATTGGAATTGAAAATTACAAAAATAAATTACTAAAAATCTTTATAGGTTTTGTAATTCCTCATTTAACATTTTTATATATTTATCTAATAAATGATTTACTTGATGTGTATCTTGCTACGTTTATAACAATTCCAGTTAGTTATACATCAGCAAATTATTCAAATTTGTACGAGTTAAAAGTTTTCATGCGGACTTTTTTTGAATTTAATTTTTCTATATATTTTTTATTGGTAACTGTATTAATTATTATATTAAAAAGCTTCTTCTTCAAGAAAAATTTTTTAAAGGGAGCACTCCAAAATTTAGAATTTATGTTGATTGTCGCTTCCTTGTTATTCTATTTCATTGCTGCACATAATTATTATCATCACTTATTATTTTTTCTGTACTTTATTTCACTTTATATTTCAAAAACAAAATTTGATATAAATATTGTTTTCTTAATATCATTTGTTCTACTCTCTATTTTCACCTTTGTTAGTACGAATGGAACAACTTCCTATAACAATTTAAAGAATATTGAATCTGTATATGAAAATTATCCTTTAAGACAACTTGCTGAGGAGATTGAAAAAAAGGAAATTAATAATTTAGAAATTTTAGCTTTAGATTACAACCTAATATTACATTACTTAGATAAACCAAATTATTCTTACATTGTTCATGGTACAAATTTTTTAGAGCCATATATATTGTCTTCTCTTGAAGAAATTGGAATAATTGAAACAGATTATTTGAATTCCCTTAAAAACAAAAAACCAAATGTAATAATTTGTTCAGAATATATGATTGTCCGAGGAGAGGTAGAAACTCAGCTCATTTTCCCTTGCAATCAAGACCATTTACTAGATTATTACCAACTTAATACAGATATTTATTTCACAGAAAATTTAAATTATTATCGTGATCCTTATAAAGAGATAAAACTTTTTATTAAGAGATGAATATTATACAAGAATTACTTTAAAAATTTGTTCAGGAATAGAATGAAGGTATATGAGTTTTAGTAAATTTAAAAACATGTACAAAGACATAATTTATGTCTCTAGGATTACCAAAGTGAAGAATAAGAAACTTCGAATAATTCTCACTGTTGTTTTAGCAAACTTAGTCGCAGCTGTTGATATTGGTCTGATCCTCGTTTTCTCTGCTGTAATAGCAAACAGTTTTCAATCTGAAAACATTCTCAGCTTTGTAGTTCAAATATTTCTAGATAACAATTATTTAATTCCACTACTTGTGGTTCTCAGATTTGTATTTGTTTATGCACAAACAATTAATATGAAATCTTTAGAATTAGAAATTCATAAAAATCTTAGAGTTCATCTGCTTAAAGAGGTCTTTGATAAAAGTAACTATTCTGTATCTGATGCATACTTCTATGTCAATGAACTTACAGGACATATTACATTTTTTTATGGAGCAGTAACAGCATTCTTCATGAGTCTTATCCAAATTTTTGCTTATGGATATTATCTTTTTGACTCTAATTACAGGATTCTCTTCTTTTTCTTAGGAGGAATATTAATTTTATACTTTCCTCTTTTAAAAATTATTGAAAAATCTAGAAATTTTACAGATAAAAGTTATTGGATGAACTTGTCATTAAGTAAAGAAATCGAAAAAATAGTTGAAAATATGTTTTTAATTAAAATTTTAAATAAGGACAAATACGAAATTGAAAATTTTGAAAATACTGTAAGTAATATTAATTCAGTAGATTTAAAAAATATCATATGGAAGTCTTTTAGCGGATTTCTTCCAACTTTCTTAACAATGTTTGTCCTTGGAGTTTTAATTAGTTTTGAAAGTATTGTTAAATCTCTAACACTAGATTTTATCGGAGTTACATTGAGACTTTTTCAGCAATTAGGTGCCTTATCTAATTCATTTAATAATCTTTTAAATTCACAGATTCATATTGAACATTTTGCAAATCTAGATAAAAATAAGGTGTCTGTTAATAGAGATAATTATCTTCCCAACTCTGAAGAATACCCAGAATTAGCAGTAAAAATTGACAATTTAAGTTTTAAATATTTTAACAGCGAGGACTTCATTTTTAAGAATATAACGTGTGAAATAAAGCGTAATGAACATACCTTGATAACTGGAGCAAATGGAACAGGTAAAAGTACGCTTTTGGGCTTGATTGCCGGTGTTTTAATAGCAACTGAAGGTAAAATTTATGTAACCTCCTCTAAATTTGGCTATATTGGCGCAACACCCTTTATATTTAATAGTTCTCTAAGAGAAAATCTTGTATATGGAAATGAAGATAACATTAATGATGAAGTTTTGTTGAAAAAATTACATGACTTTGATTTATTTAAGGAAGAATCAAGCTATGATTTAGACCGCTTAGTAAGCAATAAATCACTCTCCTCTGGCCAAATGCAAAAAATAGCTTTTATCAGAGCTTTAATTGGAGGAATCGATATCCTTTTGCTGGATGAGTCTACTTCAAATTTGGACACAAAAACTAAAGATTTTATTTTTAATATATTAGAAAATGAAGAAATAACAATTATAAATTCAACTCATGATCCTGCAATGTTTAAAAATGCTACTAATCATATAAAAGTTGAAATAGTAGACGAAGAGAGAAAATTAATTATTAATTAGATTTAGATACAAATTATTTTCACTTTCAACATAACTATCTAACGAAAAATTGTTTTTAACTTTTGAAATCGCATTTTGACTAATATCCTTGAGCACTCTGTCATTATCATTCAAGAAATTAAATAAATTTTTAAGATTATCTTTTTTAGCCTCAATAATAAATCCATCAATTTCGTTGCTTACTATTTCACTTATACCTGAAAAATTATTAACGACAACTATACATCCAGCTGCCATTGCTTCTAAGACAACCTTAGGGTTACCTTCAAATAGTGACGGAAGGACAAAATATTTAAAATTTGACAATAGTAAAGTAAGTTCTGAATTTGGCATTTTTTCTAAAAAAGAAACTATTGTGTTTTTTTCTTGAGATAACCTTTTTAAATCCTTTTTTAAGGAACCTTCTCCTACAATATTTATGACGATATTTGAATTACTAAATTCCTCAATCAAATAATTATAATTTTTTTGTTTTTCAAGTCTCCCAACAGTAATTATTTCATTTTTTCTATCTATGATTTCTTTATTCTCAATATTGCTTGAAACCCAATTTGGGGTTATTATGATTTTTTCTTTAGTAAAAATAAAATTATTTTTTAAAAAGATTTTGTTTGCCATGGTTGTTACTGAATATAAATCTGATACAACAAGGGCTAACTGAGTTAATAAAAAGTAACCCAAACGTTTTAGAATGTTTTTTTTATTCTTAATTGAAAACTCATATATGTCATATCCTGTGCGTACAATAAATGGACATTTAAATCTAAATTTAATTCCAAGAGCAACCCAAAATCCCATAAGCTGATTAGTTTTAATTAGATCAGGACTTTTTAATTCTTTATTAATCCTTCTAAAGGCAAATAAACTTTGTATAAATTTAAGTATTTTTGTTTTTCTGAATCTAAAGAATTTATATATTGGAATAATTTGTGAATTAGGGACGATTGAAAGATATTTCATATCTGCCTCATTTCCAAATGTTATGAAGGTAAAACGATACCCGTAAGATTTTGCGAGTTGTTTATAAAGTTTAAGTTCTCTGTCAATAATCCCAGCTTTATCCCAGCTTTCTAAAGACATTTCATATGTAAGAATTACAACTATATTCACTAGATTAATATTAATGACATTATTAATAAAAAATTAGTACATTGATATATAGTGAAAAAAATAT
>MDSV01007332.1_pt1 | contig 15063 bp, 15 predicted proteins | sample 810851 | NCBI WGS metagenome assembly MDSV01 (sample SAMN05326640, study PRJNA326480) | marine metagenome | isolation source: seawater | place: Atlantic Ocean: North East | collected 2012
GATTTAATATCATTTATATTACATAATTAAATTTTAATGACAAAAAAATCAAAAATTGACCATTATACAGATAAAGAAGCATTGGAGTTTCATAATAAAGGAAAGTCTGGCAAAATTGAGATAATTTCTTCTAAATCTTTAACTACTAAAAGAGACCTTTCTCTTGCGTATTCTCCCGGTGTAGCTGTCCCTGTTTTAGAAATATCAAAAAATCCCGACGCTGCATATGATTACACTAGCAAAGGAAATTTAGTTGCTGTGATAAGTAACGGTTCAGCTATTCTGGGATTAGGAAATTTAGGTGCATTAGCATCCAAACCGGTAATGGAAGGAAAAGCTGTATTATTTAAAAGGTTTGCCGACATAGACGCTATAGATATAGAAATAGATAATAAGAATTCTGATGAGATAATTCAATGTATTAGAAATATTGGAAACAGCTTTGGAGGAATTAATTTGGAAGATATAGCTGCACCTGATTGTTTTATAATTGAGAAAAAACTAAGAGAGAGTTTGGATATTCCAATTTTTCACGATGATCAACACGGAACGGCTATTATTACCTCTGCAGCTTTAATAAATGCATTAGATCTGTCTAATAAAAATCCTGGTAGTGTCAAAATTGTTATAAATGGAGCTGGTGCATCTGCATTAGCGTGTGCAAATCTCTTCAAAAGTATAGGTATAAAAAACAAAAATATAATTATGCTTGATAGAAAAGGAGTTATTTATAAAGGTAGAGACAATGTTGATCAGTTTAAATCTGTATATGCAGTTGAAACAAAGTTAAGAACACTTAAAGAGGCAATTAAAGGTGCTGATGTTTTTTTAGGTTTATCAGCAAAAAATGTTTTAGATAAAGATATGGTTAAATCTATGGCTAAGAACCCTATTATATTTGCATGTGCAAATCCTGATCCTGAGATAAAACCAGAATTAGTTGACGAAGTTAGATCAGATGCAATAGTTGCTACTGGTAGATCAGATTATCCAAATCAAGTTAATAATTTAATTGGTTTCCCTTATATATTTAGAGGCGCTCTTGATGTAAGAGCAAAAGAAATAAATGAGGAAATGAAAATAGCAGCAGCCAAAGCCATAGCTGCGCTAGCAAGAGAAGAAGTTCCTGATGAAGTAGTTAATGCTTATGGAGGAGAGAGACCACATTATGGAAAAGAATATATTATTCCATCTACTTTTGATCCCAGATTAATAAGTCGAATCCCCGCGGCAGTTGCCCAAGCTGCAATTAAAAGTGGCGTTGCTAGAAAAAAAATTCCAGATATTGAGGCATACAAAGATCAGTTAACTAATAGACTTGATCCATCCATGAGCATCATGCAAGGTATAAATGCTCAGGTTAAAAAAAGACCCAAAACTGTTGTTTTTGCAGAAGGAGAAGATCAAAATATGTTAAAGGCTGCGGTTGCCTATAAAAATAGTCGATTAGGAACACCTATTGTAATTGGAAATCAAAAGAGAGTTCAGGAGCAACTAAAAGAGATCGGGTTAGATGAAAATTATAAAATTAAAATTGTAAATTCGACTGATAAAGAAAAAAGAGAGATATATACCAAAAAATTGTATGCAAAATTACAAAGAAAAGGTCTTTTAGAGAGAGATGTTGATAGACTGATAAGAAATGATAGAATTATTTGGGGATCCTCAATGGTGGACTGTGGAGATGCGGATGCAATGGTAACAGGAAATATAAGACATTATGCTGCATCAATAGAAAGTCTTAGAAAAGTTGTGGAAGCTAGACCTGGCGAAATATTATTTGGTCTTAACCTGCTTATTACTCCGAAAAAAACTGTATTCGTTGCAGATACTCAAGTAAATGACTTTCCTTCAGCAGATCATTTAATTAAGATTGCAATGTCTAGCGTTAGAGTAGCTAGATTATTTGGCTTTGATCCAAAGGTAGCCTTTTTATCACATTCAACATTTGGCAAACCAACTTCTAGAAACACAAAACATGTAAGAGAGGCTATTGAAATTTTAAAGAAAAGAAAAGTTGATTTTGATTTTGATGGAGAAATGCAGCCAGATGTAGCTTTAAATCCTAAATACAAAGAGACTTATCCATTTTCTAAAATAGTAGGTAATGCAAATATCCTAATAATGCCTGCTCTTCACAGTGCCGCTATATCAACCAAGCTAATGAGAACTATCGGTGGTGCCAAAACTATTGGTCCACTTTTAATTGGATTAGGTTTGCCAATTGAAATTGCGCCGTTAAGATCATCGCCGAATGATATTTTAAACTTAGCATCTGTCGCAGCTTTCTCTTCTGAAGTTATAGACTACAAAAATAAAAAAAAGAATTAGTTTTTATTTCTACTTAAGTCTTCAACTAATATAATACTAGGTATTACCTCCTCTAAGCCATAAATATTTTTTGTTTCATTAATTAATTCTCTTTTTTCATCTTCTGTCATTGCAATACCAAATACATAAGTTTTTCCATTAATAGTATCAATATTATAGTTTGTAGCTTTAATAGATTTGTTAAAAATCAAAGCTGCTCTTAATTGAGATGTTATTAAAACATCTTTAGCTGTACCTTTAAAATTAGTTTGTCCCTTTATACTGATTGCACTTTTTACGGACCTTGCCCCTTTTGTTTCCCAAGCTAATTTGATAATTTTTAGTTTTTCCTCAGGCTCATCTACTTTACCTGACAAAAAGATATTTCCGTCTAAAACCTTGATATCGATAGAAAGGAAATATTTTTTTTCAGTGAGTGCAAGTCTTCCCTTGAGATTTTTTTGCATAATTGAGTCGTCAATTTGCATCCCTACAGTTCTTGGATCAAAAGCGATACTAACACCAGATCCAAACACACCTACGGATGAGCTTCCTACACAAGAATTTAAAAGAAAAAAAACTAATACTAATTTTAACGATAATGAAACTAATTTTTTATTTTTAGACATAAATTATAGATTTCTTTTTTTGGTAATTTATTTTTTTCAGAGATTAATTTTACTACATCACGCAAAGAATATCTTTTCAAATATTTACTAATTTCTAATTTTAAAGTTTTTTTATCAATTTTATTGTCATTAAAAACATGTTTTTTACTTGGTTTTGATAATACTACTGTTAACTCACCTTTCATTTCGCTTTTAAAACCATCAAAGTTTTTTAAGTTTTTTCTGTAAAAATTCTCGTGTATTTTTGTCATTTCTTTTGCAATAAATATTTCACTATTCAAAAAGTGTTTTTTAAATAACTTTATATAAAAATTGATTTTTAATGCAGGTATAAAGAAAACAATACTAAAATTATAAACTTTTAGAATATTTAATGTTTCCTCAATCTCTTTTTCTTTTTTGGGTAAAAAACCATGAAAAAAATATTTGTCGTCAAAACCTGATACACTTATCGCAGTGGTAATAGCTGAAACACCTGGTATTGGAAAAATTTTAATATTTTTTTTAATACATTCCCTCAATAGAAGTAGTCCAGGATCTGACAAGATAGGTGTGCCAGCATCAGAGATAAGAGCAACTTTTTCACCTTCTAAAATTGAATTAACCGCAAACGTTAATAATTTTTTTTCATTAAATTTATGGTAGGAAATTAGTTTTTTTTTAATTTTATAATAGTTTAGCAGTTTTATTGATCTTCTCGTATCCTCACACAAAATTTTGTCAGAATTCTTGAGTACATTTAAAGCTCTTAATGTAATATCTTCTAAATTACCTATTGGAGTTGAAACGATGTATAAACCTGGTAAAAAATTATTCATATTTATGAAAAAATTTATTTTACTAATTTTATATTATCTACTGATAAGTTTTAATACATATGTTTTTTCAGCTGAGGATAAAAATCAAAATTTATTAGAAATTGGGGTTTTGGCTCCATTTACTGGTGAACTTAAAGATTTGGGAGAGGAAATCTTATACTCTATTAATATTGCATTACACGATTTAGGAAACCCAAAAATAAAAATATTTCCTGAAGACTCAGGGTCAAAAAATGAAAAAATAGTTAATGCATGTAAAAAATTTCAAGAAGAAGGAATAAGAATTATTATTGGGCCTATAGAGTCTAAATTTACAAATAAACTTTATGACTGCCAAGACTTAATATTTTTATCTTTATCTAATATAAGTTCAAATATAAATAAAAATGTATTGATGTTAGGAATAAATCTTGAGTCTCAACTTTTATCAATTAAAAATTTTATAAAAAATAAAAAAAGAAAGAAAACGATAATATTATTCCCAAAAAATAATTATACGAAACATATAGAAAAAAATATTTCATTAATAAATTTTACCAATGCAAAAATATATAAATATGATCAAGATCCAGAAAAACTAACAAAGCAAATTGAAAAATTAACCAATTATAAACAAAGAAAAATTAATTTAAATTCGAGAATTAAAAAATTAGAAGAGTCTGATGACCCAAAAGATTTGAGAGAGTTAAACAAATTAAAGCAAAAATATACTCTTGGAAAAGTAAATTTTGACTCTATTATAATTTTAGATTTTGGTGACAGTCTAAAAAGTGTTCTTACTTCTTTGGCATATACCGATGTTTCTGATGAAGAGATACTAATAATAACAAGTAACCAATGGTTTGACAAAAGCCTTCTTAAAGAAACATCAATTAAAAATTTTTACTTTCCAGCAATAAATTACAAAAACTTTAAAATTTTTAATGAAGATTTCTATGAAATTTATGGATACAAACCAACAGAAGTATCTATTCTGAGTTATGATGCTGTAGGACTAATTTATTATGCTTGGAAACAGTCTGGAGAAATAAAATCTATCAATAATTTGAATTTTAAAAAAGATATTAGAGGCAAAGTAGGAAAATTTAATATTTCAGAAAAAAAAGTAATACAAAGATTAAATATTTATAAAATTAAGGATAGTACTTTTACTAAATATAATTTTTGATTTTTTTTTCTAGTTTTTTATATGCAATATATCTGTGGTCAATTATAAATTTCTTTTTGTATTCCATTTCAGCAAAAGTTTTTGTGTGACCTTTTGGAATGAATATTGGATCGTATCCAAAACCATTTAAACCTTTTTTTTCAGATATTCTTCCTTCAATTTCACCAACTTCGGTTATTGTTTTTTCGTTATTAAAGCAAATGGTTAGACTACTAACAAATCTAGCTTTAGTTCCTTTGTTGATTTTTTTTACTTTTCTTAAAATTTCTGTCATCGCATTATCAAATCCACCGAACTCATCTGCCATCCGTGAGGAGAAAATCCCTGGCTCATTATTTAGACACTCAATTTCTAATCCGGAGTCATCTGACAATGTTACAAGTTTTGATTTTTCATAAAAAAATTTAGCCTTTAGCAGAGAATTGTCGGAAAATGTTTTTCCGGTTTCCGCTGGACTTTCAATGTTAAGGCTAATTGGTGAAATTTTCTCAATATTCTTAGGTAATAAGTCTGAAATCTCCCTTAATTTCCCCTTATTATGGGTGCCAATTAATATTTTATTAATTTTATACATATATCTAGAAATTAAATAATTTGTAACTATATAGCAAGTATGAATGATTTAAACGACGAAAGTAAGATAGATAAAAAAGAAAGTCCAAAAAAAGAAGAAGAAAAATTGTCTATAGAAGAGCAATTAAAAAATTCAGAGGATAAATTGTTAAGATCTTTAGCAGAGATAGAAAATCAAAGAAATAGATTTGAAAAAGAGATTAAAGAGGCAATTGATTTCGGGAGTTTTAATTTTGCTCAAGAGAGTTTGGCAATATTAGATAATCTTAGAAGAGCACATAATTCAATTAGGAATGATCAGACTTTTAAAAATAATAAAGATTTAGATAAATTTTTGAAAAATATTGAAATTATTGAGAAAGATATGCTCTCAATTTTTAAAAAAAATAAAATAGAAAAAATTGATACCAATGATAAGAAATTTGACCCCAATTTTCACCAGGCCATGACAGAAATTGAGAATGATAAAGTTGAACCTGGAAAAATAATTCAAGAAATACAAGCTGGCTATATGTACGGTGATCGATTGCTTAGACCTTCTTTAGTGGCTGTTTCAAAAAAAATAGATCAAAAAGATAGTAAAAATGATGAAAAAAGTGAAAAAAAATTCTAGGACCACCTTGCATAAGGCAAAACAAGCACCATATATCAAATTATCATGAGTAGAGTAATTGGAATAGATTTGGGCACAACAAATTCATGTGTCGCTATAATGGACGGCAAACAAGCAAAGGTCATTGAAAATGCCGAGGGCCAAAGAACTACCCCCTCCGTAGTTGCCTTTCTTGAAAAAGATGAAAAATTGGTTGGTCAGCCCGCAAAAAGACAAGCGGTAACTAACCCAAATGATACAATCTTTGCTGCAAAAAGACTTATAGGTAGAACTTTTGATGATCAGTCAGTAAAAAAAGATGTAGCAAAAGTTCCTTTTAAAATAGTTAAATCAGACAAAAATGATGCCTGGATAGAAGCTAAAGGCAAAAAGTATTCTCCATCGCAAATATCAGCTTTTATTCTTCAAAAAATGAAAGAAACAGCAGAAAAATATTTAGGTCAGCCGGTTACACAAGCTGTGATAACCGTTCCAGCGTATTTCAATGATGCTCAAAGACAAGCTACGAAAGATGCAGGTAAAATTGCTGGTCTTGAAGTTTTAAGAATCATTAATGAACCAACTGCGGCCTCACTGGCATATGGTTTAGATAAAAAAGGTGGACAAAAAATTGCTGTTTATGATTTAGGTGGCGGTACTTTTGATGTTTCTATTTTAGAGATAGGCGATGGTGTGTTCGAAGTAAAATCTACTAACGGAGACACTTTTTTAGGTGGTGAAGATTTTGACGATACAATTGTAGACTACTTGGTTTCAGAATTTAAAAAAGACAGTGGCATTGATTTAACAACAGACAAGCTTGCTTTACAAAGATTAAAGGAAGCAGCAGAAAAGGCTAAAATTGAGTTGTCATCTGCAACTCAAACTGAAATTAATCTACCTTTTATTACTGCTGATAAAACAGGCCCAAAACACATAAATTTAAAGTTTACGAGAGCTAAACTCGAAGCTTTGGTTGAAAACTTAGTTGAAAGAACTTTAGAACCTTGCAAAACAGCTCTCAAAGACTCTGGATTTTCAGCAGCAGAGATAAATGAAATTGTTCTTGTTGGTGGAATGACAAGAATGCCAAAAATAGTTGAGACCGTAAAAAATTTCTTTGGCAAAGACCCAAACAAAAGTGTAAATCCGGACGAAGTGGTTGCAATGGGAGCAGCCATTCAAGCGGGAGTATTACAAGGTGATGTTAAAGATGTTTTGTTGCTAGATGTTACTCCTTTATCACTTGGTATTGAAACTCTAGGAGGGGTCTCTACAAAACTAATAGACAAAAATACAACTATACCAACAAAAAAAAGTCAGACTTTTTCAACTGCTGATGATAACCAGCCAGCAGTATCTATAAGAGTACTTCAAGGTGAGAGAGAAATGGCAGCAGATAATAAAGTTTTAGGTAACTTTGAACTTGTGGGCATTGCACCTGCGCCAAGAGGTGTTCCACAAATAGAAGTAACATTTGATATAGATGCAAATGGTATAGTTAATGTTTCTGCAAAAGATAAAGGCACTGGAAAAGAGCAAAAAATACAAATTCAAGCTTCGGGTGGATTGTCAGACGAGGAAATAAAAAATATGGTAAAAGATGCTGAGGCAAATAAAGCATCTGATAAGAAAAAAAGAGAGTCTGTTGATTCAAGAAATCAAGCTGATACAATGATACATTCTACCGAAAAAAACCTCAAAGAACACGGGTCTAAAATAAGTGAAGCTGAAAAGAAAGCTATAGAAACGGCTGTTTCAGATTTAAGAAACTCATTGAAAGGTACTGATACTGAAGAAGTTAAAAAGAAAACACAGTCTTTAATTCAGGCTTCAATGAAACTAGGCGAGGCAGTTTATAAAAATCAACAAAAAGCTAATGAAACACCTAGCAAAGACCAAAATGATAAAGTTAATAAGAACAATGACAATAAGGAAAAAGACAATGTTGTTGATGCTGAAGTTGTAGATTCAAAAGAAGATAAAGAAAAAAGAGCCTAAGACTAATTAATAAGTAGGAGCAAAGCTTCTTATGTCAAAAAGAGATTATTATGAAGTCTTGGGTGTTAGCAAATCTTCACAAAAAGAAGAAATCAAAAAAGCCTATAGAAAATTAGCACTTAAATTTCACCCTGATAAAAATAAAGGTGATAAAGCTGCTGAAGAAAAATTTAAGGAAGCTAGCGAGGCTTATCATGTTCTGTCAGACGACAAAAGGAAAGCTAATTACGATCAATTTGGTCATGCGGCTTTTCAAAGTGGTAGCCAAGGAGGATTTGGTAACTTTGATTTTTCCTCATCATTTTCAGACATTTTTGAGGATGTATTTGGTGACTTTGGTGATTTTGGATTTGGAGGTGGAAGATCTAGAAGGGGCAGAACTAATAATAGAGGCAGCGACTTAAGATACGATATTTCTATTGAACTTAACGAAGCATTCACAGGCACTGAAAAAAATATTAGTTATACGACATATAAAAAATGTAAAACATGTTCTGGAAGCGGTGCAAAACCAGGGTCTAAACCAATTTCATGTAACTATTGTAATGGACAAGGTAAAGTAAGATCTAGTCAAGGATTTTTTACAATTCAACAAACCTGTCCTGAGTGTAGTGGAGAAGGTGAAAAAATTTCTAACCCTTGTTCGAGTTGTGTCGGTATAGGCAAAACTCAATCTAATGAGTCTGTTTCAATTAAAATCCCTAAAGGAGTTGATGATGGAACTAGAATAAGACTTGCTGGAAAGGGTGAGTCTGGCACTAAAGGTGGTTCAAATGGTGATTTGTACCTATTTATTTCTTTAGAGCCTCATAGTATTTTTAAAAGATCAGAGGAAAATCTTTATTACGAACTTCCAATTTCAATTGCTGATGCAGCCTTAGGATCTACTGTTGAGGTACCTTCAATAGATGGAGGTAAAACAAAAATTAAAATTCCTTCGGGGACACAAACTGGTAAACAACTAAGGCTTAAAGGCAAGGGGATGCCAATATTAAAGAGGAATATAACAGGAGACCTTTATATTAGAATTATTACAGAAGTACCAACATCTTTAACTAAGAAGCAAAAAGAATTGCTTGTTGAATTTAAAACTTTAGAGGATACTAAATCAAATCCACTAATTAAGAGTTTTTTTGAAAAAGCAAAGAAATTTTGGAGGAATTAGATGAAAAAAATTAATTTATCTATTACAGGAGGTCTTGGAAGAATGGGCCAACAAATTATTAGGTCCTCTAAAAGTAATAAAAAATTCAAAATTATCTCAATTACAGAAAACAGAATATTAAACAAAAAAGTTTTGGGCTTAAAACTTCAAAAAAATTCCAAAAATTCTTTTAAAAATGCACAGGTCATTGTTGATTTTTCGGTACCAAAATGCACTTTAGAAATTTTAAAAATTGCTTCAGAGTTAAAAAAAAAAGTAGTTATAGGAACAACGGGCTTTTCCAAGAAAGAAGAAGAAATAATAAAGAAATACTCAAAAAGAATACCAATTCTAAAAGCGGGAAATATGAGTTTGGGGGTTAATTTATTAGTTTATTTAACTGAGATTGCATCAAAATCCTTAGGTAATCATTTTTTAAGTAAAGTTTATGAAGTACATCATAAACACAAAAAAGATCATCCATCAGGTACTGCTTTAATGCTTGGAAGAGGTATAGCAACTGGAAAAAATAAAAATCTAAGCAGAATTATGGGTAAAAAATACTTCAATAAAAAATCATTTCCTTTTAGTAAAAAAATTAATTTTAACTCGCTCAGAAAAGGCAAGGTTGTTGGGGAACATGAGGTAAAATTTTCAAGTGGAAAAGAGATAATTACTTTAAACCACGAGTCCTTTGATAGAGCTTTATACTCTGAGGGTGCTTTAACTGCTGCTAAGTGGATAATAAATAAAAAACCAGGTTTATATTCTATGAGAAATGTTTTAAATTTTAAATAAATTTAAAACAATGAACCAAACAAAAAGAGCAAAAATAATTTTAAAAATTCTAAATAAAATTTATCCTAAGACACCTATTCCTCTTAAACATAAGAATACTTTTACTTTATTGGTTTCAGTTGCATTATCAGCACAAACAACTGACCTTAATGTAAATAATGTTACAAAAATTATTTATAAAAAGTATTACAAACCCGAACATTTTGTTAGATTGGGTAGAAAAAAAATTGAAAAATTAATAAATAAAATTGGGCTTTTTAGAAATAAAGCCAAAAGTGTTTACTTATTATCAAAACAATTATTAGAAAAACATAACGGCAAAGTTCCAAGAAATTTTGAAGATCTAGAAAATTTACATGGGGTTGGCCATAAGACTGCTAGTGTCCTAATGTCACAAAAATTTGGAATACCATCTTTTCCTGTTGATACTCATATTCATCGTTTGTCACAAAGGTGGGGTTTAACAAATGGGAAAAATGTTGTTCAAACGGAAATGGATCTTAAGAGACTTTTTCCTAAAAAATCATGGTCTAAACTTCATCTTCAAATCATTTATTATGGTAGAGAATATTGTAAAGCAAGAGAATGCTATGGTGTTACTTGTAAAATCTGCACCACTTGTTATCCTGGTCGAAAAAAACCTATAGAAACAAAAAAGGCTTGATATGAAAGTTTTAGGAATTGGAAATGCAATTGTAGATGTTATTTGTAAAGTTAATGATGATTTTTTAAATAAAAACAATCTTACGAAAAGCACAATGAAGTTAGTTAATGAAAGTGAATTTAAAACCATCGTTTCAAATCTAACGATTGAAGAGACAGTCTCTGGTGGATCAGTTGCCAACTCTGTAGTTGGACTCTCACAATTGAATAATGAGGTTGGTTTTATTGGAAAAATTAACAATGATGAATTAGGTAAAAAATACGAAGATGGTCTAATAAAAGAAAAAGTTAAATTTTTTCATTCGAGAAAAAAACAAGAGACTCCTACTGGAACATGTTTAATTTTAATTACACCAGACTCTGAGAGAACTATGTGTACTTTTTTAGGAGTCGCTGGAAAAATAAATGAGACTGATATAGATGTAGAAGCGATTAAAAAAAGTGAAATTACATTTTTTGAAGGTTACCTTTGGGACGAGGGACAACCAAAAAGAGCATTTGAAAAAGCAATCAAAAACTCAAAAAAAACTGCCATGTCTCTTTCGGATAAATTTTGTGTTGATAGACACAAACTAAACTTTTTAGATTTAGTTAAAAATTCTTTAGATATTATATTTGCAAATGAACAAGAAATTTTATCTTTGATTGAAACAAAAAGTTTTGATGAAATAATTTCATTTAGCAAAAGTATTGGGAAATTAATTGTTATTACTCGAGGCGAGAAAGGTAGTATAGCAATAAAAAATAATGAGGTTGTGGAATTCGGCATTCAAAAAAATTTAAAAATTGTAGACTTAACTGGAGCTGGAGATTTATTTGCAGCAGGTTTTTTACACGGTTATATAAACAATCTATCAATTAAAGAAAGCTTACAAAAAGGGACTGAAATGTCATCAAAAATTATTCAAAAAATTGGCGCTAGACTTTCTTAATTTTTTTCCGACTGTAACTGCCTTTTCCTTTTTTTGGTTTTATTATTCTTTTTTTATACTTTGCAGTAAATAAATCTTTAGCAAAAATATTCCTTTTTTTCAAAGTGAATACCCGCTTTTTGTATTCTTTATAAAATTTGCATCATCAAAGGTTTCTTTAATTTTTTGTCTCAACCTATATATGTGAGTTTCAATTGTATGTGTTTCTGTCGCTGATGAATAAAACCAAATTTTTTCCAGTATGTGCTTTTTACTCAAAGGAGATTTTGAATTTTCTAACATGCAAATAAAATTAATTTCCTTTTCGGTTATTTTTAAAATTTTTTCATCTTTTTTTAAAGTTCTCTCGTTTTTGTCAAGGATATAGCTTTTTATTTTGATTAAAGAATTTCTTTTAAATTCGCTTTTTTTGCAAAGTTCAACAATCCGTTTGTTAAACTCTAAAATATTTAATGGTAATTTAAATATTATTTCAGCGTAGTTTGTTGAATTATTCAAATTATTTTTTTTTATAAATATTTTAGGCAGGTTAAGTAAATTTTTAGGAATTTTATTTAACATTTCTTGATCTACAATAATCGCGTCAAACACTGTATTGTTGTGATTTGGTGAATTTTGATCAAGTATTACGATTTTGAAAGTAAAAAAAGATTTTACTTCTTCTAAAGACTTGGTAAAATTTTTATCACATAAACACGCAACATTAACTAAATAATTATTATGCATATTATTTTAAAAAAAAATTATCTTTACTTTTATAACTATAAAATAAAATGCTCAATAGGGAAAAAGGGGCTGACCTCTAAGAAAAGAGAAGGAGATCTAAAAACACCCAAAGGTAAATTTAAATTTACATTATTACTTTACAGGAAAGATAAAGCTCTAAATTTTCAATGTAAAATTAAAAAAAAACCTATCTCTAAAAATATGGGCTGGTGCGATGATCCAGACTCAAAACTTTATAATAAGTTAATATATTTCCCTTTTGGATACAGAGCAGAAAAACTATACATACAAAAAAGTATTTATGATTTTATTTTAGTTTTAGATTTCAATACTAACCCAATTAAAAAGGGTGTAGGTAGTGCAATTTTTTTACATATTTCAGACAAAAACTTTAAACCGACCAAAGGTTGCATTGGTATAAGAAAAAAAGATTTTTTTGAAATTTTAAAAAGAATATCAAAGAAAACAAATTTGATTATAAATTAGTTTTTCTTTGTCCTAATATAGCTGAACCAATTCTGACATATGTGGACTTATATTTAGTTGCAAGAGTATAGTCATTAGACATGCCTAAACTAAGATCTTTTAAACCTAAATTTGAATTTAAATTTGAAATTTCTATAAAATATTTTTCAGGATTTTCATCATATGGTGGTATGGCCATGAGGCCAATTATATTTATTTTCAACTCGTCTCTGCAATAAGCTAAGAAATGTTGTGCATCATTTTTATTTATACCTCCTTTTTGGGTTTCATTTCCAAGATTTATTTGAATAAAATAAGACAATTTTTTATTTATTTCTGACTCTCTTTTTTTTAAAGTTTCTGCTAATTTTTTACTATCGACAGAGTGTATAAAATCAAAAATTTGAACCGCTTTTTTTACTTTATTTGTTTGGAGTCTACCTACCATGTGAAGTTTAATAGATTTATTATTTTTTTTAGTTTCGAGCCACTTTGACTCGGCTTCTTGAACTTTATTCTCACCGAAATGTAAGTGACCATAATCTATTAATGGCAATAACTTTGGGAGAGGAAATGTCTTGGAAACACAAATTATTTTTGTACGATAATCATTGTTAATATTTAATTTTTTAATGTTGTCTTGAATTAAAATTAATTTATTTATAGTTTCGTCATTCATGGCATTTAAAAAATTATATTTTTTTCTTAATAGAATAGATGAGATTAACCTAGATCAGGTCAAAAAAATAGGTGCTATTTTGATTTTAAGAAAACCAAGTGAAATTAGTAATAAAAATTTAAGAAAGTTTGCAGTTGATTGTAAAAGACAAAAAATTAAATTTTATATTGCAAATAGTTTAAAACTATTATTTTTACTTAAAACTAACAATTTATACATATCTGCTTGGAATAAAAAAAATTATAAACATCTCATGTGTTTAAACAGTAAATTAAAAATTATTGGAAGTGCTCATAATGTAAGAGAAATAAGGGAAAAAATTAATCAAGGTTGTTCACAAGTTTTTATATCAAGAATTTTTAAAACAAACTACGAATTTAAAAAAAGCTTTTTAGGCAAGGTCAAATTTAATTTGTTAACTCGTAATTTTAAAACAAAATATGTAGCGCTAGGTGGAATCAATAGTAAGAATTTCAATCAAATTAAAGATTTAAATATTATTGGCTGTGCAATGTCTGCAGATAAAAAAAAAGCCGGTAAATACATACCGGCTTTTTTTAAAAAAACTTATTAGTCTTTAAAACGCAACTGACATAGATACTGATCTTGCAGAAGTTGTTTTACCAACTGTGTAACCGTGGTTATCTGCATCAGAGTCTAGGATACCAATTGTCATTCCACCCATTGTGTATGAAACGCTTATTGAGTCCATGTCCTGATTAGTATCTGTACCTTCTTGTGAGAATCTTGAATCAATTTCGTTGTAAGAAACTGATAGATTATCACTTACAGCATATGAAATACCAATGTATTCATTGTCGTATAACTTGTCATTAGCTCCAGCTATTGCTACTACACCTCTTTGAGCACCAACGCTTAAACCACCTATTGTGTATTTAGCGTATGCAGTGGCTTCAGTTTGATCTGTGTCGTCCGCATTAGCAACGCCTTCTGCGCTGTTATCTAGTTGTGCGTAACCTGCACCAAGGCTTAATCCATCAACCATAGGAACTGAACCTTGTACGGTAATTTCAAAACCGTCTTCTTGTCCACCATGAGTAGATGCTGTACCGTTATCGGCATTAGCGTCTCCTGCACCGTGTTGGAAGAAGTACATTGCATCAACTTTAACTCCAGTACCAAATGCATCAGCTAAAGTATATCTAATACCGTAAGTACCGTCTGAACCATTAACATCGTCAATAGATCCTACTGCAGCGTTCGCTTCTTCGAAAGCTGTTGGAGTTACGTCATCGATCGCACTGATTGGTGAACCAGTTGATGTTAACGCAATTGAAGCATCGCCTAAGAATGGAACGCCCGTGAACACAAGTTCCGAGTCGCTAAATGCTAAAGCGTCTGTTGTTGTTTGTTTGTATGCAACACCAACTCCATTATCAAGTTCGCCTGAACCAGTAATTGAAAGTTCTTTGTCCATACCAAGTGGTTGTGAAGAAGTATTCGCACCACCTTTTTTTGTAAATGTACCTTCCATTGAACCAGAAATTGACATTTCACCTGCGTTAACAGATGTAAATGCAAGAGCTCCAGCTAATGCAGATAGA